>Ga0316198_10000144_pt1 | contig 31400 bp, 27 predicted proteins | sample OudBieAanoxic_MG_FD_204935 | JGI IMG/M metagenome (GOLD analysis project Ga0316198, IMG submission 204935) | Coastal sediment microbial communities from Oude Bieten Haven, Netherlands - site A anoxic | ecosystem: Environmental > Aquatic > Marine > Coastal > Sediment | place: Netherlands... | reverse complement strand
GACGCTGACGGCGCTGAGTTCATGGCGTTCATCGTATCGGGTGGAGTGACGGCAATGAACGCGGCCAAGACCGCGATCGATCCTGCCATGACCTGACGCTGGCGCTGGCGCTGGCGCTGGCGCTGGCGCTGGGACGCGGTATCGTGCCGGACTCATGCCTGCAACGATTTTCAAATCCCCCCACGACCTGAAGGCCGCCGTCGGAAAGCACCTCGGGTACAGCCCTTGGTTGACCATGGAGCAAGATCGCGTCGATAAGTTCGCGGATGCGACCAACGACCATCAATGGATTCACGTCGATGTTGAACGGGCGAAGACGGGACCCTTTGGAGCGACGATTGCGCACGGGTACCTGACGCTATCCCTCGTGAGCTCGTTCATGCCCGAGATTTTCGAGGTCCGGGGGTTCGAGTTCGCGGTGAACTACGGCACGAACAAGGTCAGGTTTCCAAACGCCGTGAAGGTTGGCGCGCGTGTTCGCGGAGGCGCCGAAGTCGTATCCGTCGAGGAATCCAAGGGCGGCATCCTGTCGGTCGTGCGCGTGACAGTCGAGATCGAAGGCGAAGACCGCCCCGGCTGCATCGCCGAGACCGTCAGCCTTTATTTCCCCAAGAAGTAGCGAGAGCCAGACCGCTACGGAGTTACGCAATTGTTCTGGTCGAATACGTATTTGATCGCGTCGTGTCCCTGTGCTGTGACGCCCATTCGCTGACGTCGACGCCGGCGCTGCTATAGTGTGCCTATGGCCCGTCTCGCAGCGCTCTTCCTACTCGCCTTCACCGTGGCTTGCGGGAGCGAGCCGGGCGCTCCTGGCGGCACCGGAGGAACGGCCGGATCGGGCGGTGGCGGTGGCGGCGGCGCGGGTGGCATCGCTGGAACAGGCGGTAGCGCTGGTTCGGGCGGCGTGGCTGAGGCCTTCAGCGTCAAGTGGGGGCCGGTCGAAGTCCCCGCGACAACCGAATCCACGCAGTGCGTGATGAAGCGACTCGGGAACACAGAGCCGATCTCGGTGCACGAGATCCACAACGTCCTCGGGGCAACGTCCCACCACTTCATCGTCTACCGAGTGAACGACACGGTTGAACGGCCGGAGCCGTATCCCTGCAGTCCGTTCACGGACACCTTGAACGACCCACCTCTGATCATCACGCAGCGTTCGGACGACCGCCTCACCCTTCCCGATGGCGTCGCATACACCATCCCGCCGAACCAGATGCTCCGCCTGGAGCTCCACTACATCAATCCAGGGGTCGCGCCGCAGATGGCGGAGGCCACCTCGACCTTCATGCGGATGCCGACTGAAGACGTGGAGAACGAAGCCGACATCATGTTCTTGGGGGACACGAACATCAGCATCCCGCCAATGAGCGAGGCCACGCTCGGCCCCACGTTCCTTCAGCTTCCGTCCCGGTTCAACGGGGTCAGCTACTTCGCCATCACCGGGCACGAGCATCAGTGGGGCACTGACGTCTACGTCGAGGTCACCGAGGACGCTGGCACTCCGGGCACTCCCGTGTACGACATACCCCTGTTCCACTGGGACGAGCCCGAGACTGTGACCTACGAGCCGCCCTTCACCGTGCCGGACGGGGGCGGATTCAAGCTGACCTGCGAGTGGAACAACCTCAGCGACCAGCGCGTCTCCTTCGGCACCTCGGTCGACGACGAGATGTGTTTCATCTGGGCATACTATTTCCCCAGTCGCGGGCCGCTCGTGTGCGCAAACGGGCTCCTCGGCTGTAACTAACGCCTCGAAGGGCGCCTTCGTCGCTGCGTGTTTCGCAGGTGGACGCAAACATTGCGCGGGAACAACCCAAAATGCCCTTTCCATGCGGAAAGTGATAGATAGGTAGGCGCTCACCAGCGCCGAGACACGGCGCCATACGGGGAATGGGAGGGGGAGCGTGACGTACAGCAATAGCCCAAAGGGTTTCAATCGGGGTTGGGTAGCGGCACTACTGGCTTTGGCGCTGGGGGTCACCTCAAGCGCCGACGCGCAGTCGACGCAAATCGACCTCAATCAGTTCAGGCCAGCCGAGCTCGCGACGGACGGCTTTGCGGCCAGCACACCGGACGGTCAGGGACACCTGCGCTTCGGTTTTCAGGTGTGGCTCGACTACTCCGACGACCCGCTCGTAGTCGACATCGCAGGGGTCGAAACGGAGGCGGTGCACCAACAGCTCACGGGGCACCTGATGCTGAGCTTGGGCTTGGTGGACCACATCGTGCTCTTCGTCGATATGCCCTATCACTTCATGATCAAGCCTGGGGGCGCAGCAGCGGGCACATTCGACCTCAACGAGTCGAACCTCGGCGACCTGTACTTCGGCGCGCGATTCAACTTCTTCGGCACACGCGAGGACATCTTCCAGATCGGCGCACAGGCCACGATGACATTCAACACGGCGTCGGCCGCGCGCAGCTCGCAGGACTTCGCCGGCCAGGTCGGCAAGAGCCCCCATATCGGCGGCTGGTTCGAGCTCTTACTCAACTTCAACGCGGGTGACTTCGTCCGCATTCCGATTCAGGCGGGCTACAAGCTCGGCACGCAGGGTCAGCAGGTCACCCCGGACCTGTTCGTCGGAAACGAGTTCACGTTCGGCGGCGGGGTCATGATCATGATGGGCGACGACCAGTTCATGATCTCGGCAGAGGCGTTCGGGCGGACGGCGGCCAACAAGACTGTTGATTTCTGGGCGAAGAACGAGACCCCCGTCGAGGTACTCGGCGGCTTCAAGTGGCTGCCCGACTTTGGCTTTACGCTCGGCGTCGGCGGCAGCGCCGGCGTCACGAAGGGCTACGGAGCTCCCGATTGGCGTGTATTTGCGATGCTCGGCTACACGATGCCCGCCGACAAGAAGGCCCCCGATGCAGACGGGGACGGCATCCCGGACGAGCTCGATCAGTGCCCGAACGAGGCCGAGGACATGGACGGCTTCGAGGACGAGGACGGCTGTCCCGACCTCGACAATGACGGCGACGGCATTCCCGACACGGACGACAAGTGCCCGAACGAGGCTGAGGACATGGACGGCTTCGAGGACGAAGACGGCTGTCCCGACCCGGACAACGACGGCGACGGCATCCTAGACGTGGACGACAAGTGTCCGAACGACCCGGGCCCGCCCGAGAACAACGGCTGTCCCGATCCGGATCGCGACGGCGACGGCGTGCCCGACCGCATCGACAATTGCCCGGACGAGCCAGGCACAGTGGAGAACCATGGCTGCGAGGCGAAGCAACTCGTGGTCATTGGCGACGGCAAGCTCGATATCCTCGAGAAGGTCTACTTCAAGAAGGGTAGCGCCAAGCTGCAGAAGCGGTCCTGGGCCTTGCTCGACAATGTCGCGGCCGTCCTGATCGCCCACCCGGAGATCAAGAAGATCCGCGTCGAGGGCCACAGCGACAAGAGCGGTAGCCTCAGGTACAACATGATCCTCTCGAAGAAGCGGGCGGACACAGTGGTTCGCTACCTCGTCGGCCGGGGTCACGTGAACAGGTCACGCCTGGTCGCGAGGGGCTACGGTCCGAAGCAACCGCTCGTGAAGGACGCGAAGACGAAGGAAGAGGCCGCCCTCAACCGGCGCGTCGAGTTCCACATCGTCGACAAGGCAGAGCCGAAGGACTAGTCTTTCACGGCTGACATGGGAACGGGCTCCGAGCTTTCGCTCGGGGCCCGTTTTGTTTGGCACTGGCACCGGCACCTCTCGAGACTTGCGGGGGCGCGAGCCCGAAGGGCGAAGCCCGGCGCGAACGCGCCGCCAAGCCCCTAGGGCGCGGAGGGAGGACTACGGGTGGGGGTGGGTGGGTCGGATGACTAAGCCACCAACGAGAACGAGTCGGCGAACTTCTTCAGCAGTTCGAGCGCCTGATCGATATCTTCGTAGGTATGTCCGCGGGTTACGTTCAGCCGGAGGCGCTCTTGGCCCTCTTTGACGGCGGGGTACATGATCGGGACCATCAGGACGCCGTTTTCGAGCAGGGCAACGTGAGTGAACATCGCTTTGGTCTCGTCGCGGATCATGATCGGCATGATGTGCGAGTTGCTCTCGCCGAGGTCGAAGCCGATCTCGGTGAGACCCTTGCGCATGTAGGTCGCCTTCTCGTGGAGCTCGCTCACCATCGCTTCGCCGTCAGATTCGAGCATGTCGAGGATGGTGCTTGCGGCGGCAACGATCGGGACCGGAAGCGATGCGCTGAACAAGAAGGAGCGCGCAGTGTGCTTGATGAAGTCGACGACGTCCGACTCGCCAAGAAGAATGCCGCCGATCCCGCCGAAAGTCTTGGAGAAGGTGCTGACGACGACCGGCACCTTCCCTTCGAGGCCGTACTTCTCGATGATGCCTCGGCCGCCCTTGCCGAGCGTGCCCGTTCCGTGTGCGTCGTCGCAGACGATGGCAACGTTCTCGTGGTTGGCGCAGACCTCGATGAACTCCTCGATATTCGCTTCGTCGCCATCGAGCGAATAGATACCCTCGATCAGCACGAGCGCGTTCTTGCGATCGCGCTTGCGCAGCACTCGGTCGAGCGCCTTGGCGCTGTTGTGATTGAAGAACCGGACTTCGGGAGCACGCATCGGAGTGCCCGCCGCGAGGAACGTGCCGTCTAGAATGCAGGCATGGCTGAGGTTGTCGAGAACGACCGTCGTGTCCTTGTCCGCCAGCGACATGATCGTGCCGACCATGGCCTGGTAGCCAGTGGTGAAGATGAGCGCTTTTTCAAATCCATACCAAGCCGCAAGGCGCGCCTCGAGCTCGACATGCGACGTCGCGGTGGCCTGAACGCGCGACGAGCTGAGGCCGCACGAGAACTGATCGACCGCCGCCTTCGCCGCCTCCTTGACCTTCGGGTGATTGGTCAGTCCGAGATAGTCGTTGGAGCTGAAGTTTACGATCGGCTTGCCGTTGATCGTCGTGTGCAGCCCGCCCGACTCGAACGGTCGAAAGTACGGGTAGATCTGCTGCGCCTGTGCGTCGCGCACGCGTTGGAGCTCCGTGTGCGCCTTTTCGGTAATCCAGCTCATCGGTTTCAGCGCGCCTAACGTAACGTAATTTCCCGCGGATACCACATTCGAAACAGGCCAACTGGCCGGTTTTCAAATGCTTGACGGAGATTGGTAACACAAGCATATACGGGCGGCATGTCGGATACGTTGAAGGACGAGCTACGGCAGATCATCGCCGAAGTGACCGAAGTCGAAGATATCCCAGAGGATACGCCATTTGGGGACTTGGGAATCGACAGCATGATGGCGATTGAGATCGTGGCCGATGTCGAGAAGAATTACGACATCACCATCGCCGAAGACGAGCTCGCGGAACTGACGAACCTGAAAGCCGTCTACGACAAGGTTCAGCAGAAGCTCGGCGAAGCCAGCTAGCCAGCTCGTCGAAGCCGCGCCAACGCTACTTGGCCCGGCCGAAGATCTTCGATCCGGGGGGCACCGACTTGGTCAGCCAGACGTTACCACCGATGACCGATCCCTTGCCGATCACGGTTTCGCCGCCGTGAATCGACGCGCCGGCGTAAACGGTGACGTCGTCCTCGAGCGTGGGGTGCCGCTTGTTGCCGCGACGGCCGTCGATGTCTCCTCGTGACACACTCAGCGCACCCAAGGTGACGCCCTGATAGAGCTTCACGTTGCTGCCGATGATGGCGGTCGCCCCAATCACGACGCCGGTGCCGTGGTCGATGAAGAAGCTCTCGCCGATCTGCGCGCCCGGGTTGATGTCGATGCCAGACTTGCTGTGCGCGTGCTCGGTGATGATGCGCGGAATCATCGGGACCTCTTCGAGGAACAGCTCGTGCGCGACCCGGTATGCCGAGATCGCTCGGATGCTCGGATAGCTGAAGACGACCTCTTCGATCGAGGAGGCAGCCGGATCGCCTTCGTACGCGGCGCGCACGTCGGCGTTGAGCATCCGCCGTAGCTCGGGAATCTTTTCGAAGAGACGCAGGACGACCTCTTCGCTCCACCCCTCGGGCTTCTTCTCTCGAACCCGACCCATTCGCTCTTGGTAGCGGATCGCGCGACAGAGCTGTTCGACCAGGATGTCTTGTGCCGGATAGAGGTGCTCGCTCAGCGCATAGCGGATGTTCGTCCGGTTGAGCGCGCGCGTGCTGTAGAAGCCCATGTAGAGCACGGGCATGATGTGATTGAACGCGGTGATCACTGCGCGCTTGTTGGGTAGGTCGGCGCTGTCGAGGTTGTTGATCTCGTCGTCCCCGTCGTACGACGCGGTGATGACGTCGATTACGTCCTCGAGGTCTTGGTGACGCTGCGGTCCTCGTCCGTCCATGGCTGCTCTAGGTGTAGCACGCGGAACCGGTCAACCGCGAAAAGGGGCGGTCAGGCGTTCAGCCATCCGCGCTCACGATACCACGCAACGGCGTCGGTGAGCGACTCGCGGAGCGGGCGGATCGTGTAGCCCAGCTCACGGCGCGCTTTGTCGTGCGAAACCACCGCATTGGACACGCTCGCACGGAGCATGTCGGCCGTGATGAACGGATCCTGTTTGGTGATGGCGCTACCGGCGAGCGCGAACGGGAGCAGCACCCAGCCAACCCACAACGGTAGCGCGCGGCTCGGCACCTTGGCGCCGGTGAGCTCGGCGTACAGAGACACCATCTCCATGATCGGGATGACGTCGCCGGTGAGAAAGTATCGTTGTCCCACCCTGCCCTTGTCAGCTGCGGTGATCATGCCGTCCGCCACATCGCGCACGTCGACGTAGTCGCTCAGAAGGTCGAGCAAGACCGGGATCCGACCGAAGTACATATCGATCAGGGCCGCACCGATCATCGATGGCTCGAAGTCGAACGGGCCGATCATCGAGCCCGGATTGACGATTGTGGCGTTGAGCCCGCGCGTGCACGCGTCGAGCACAATCGTTTCGCCGATCGCCTTGGAGCGGTGGTAGTCACACTTCTCATCGAGGGCCAAAGGCCGCTCTTCGGTCAGCGGCTCCTCGAGAGGCTCGCGGACGACGGCATGGTGCGAGCTCGTATGAACCAAGCGAAGCCCGCGAGACAAGCACGCGTCCACGACCGTTCGCGTTCCCTCGACGTTGATCGGGGTCATCATCGGGTCCTTCTTGGGCCGGAGATCGATCTTTGCGGCGAGGTGGTAGACGACGTCGACCCCTTCGGCGGCGCCAGCGACGTCGTTGGCCTCCAGCACCGAGCCCGACACGAATTCGATGTCGAGGCCTTGGAGCGATTCCGGACGATCTCCGGGCTCCAGCACCCGAACCTGATGGCCGGCTTCGAGGAGCCTCCGCACGAGGACATTTCCGAGGCGCCCACCTCCGCCTGTGACGAGCGCTAGCAAGTCGCGCTCTTCTCGAACACGCGGCCAACGAGATCCTTGGCTTCACCTTGAATCGACGCCAAGTGCTCTCGGCCGACGAAGCTCTCCGCGTAGATCTTGTAGACGTCTTCGGTTCCCGAGGGTCGCGCCGCGAACCAACCGTTCTCAGTAGTCACCTTGAGACCGCCGATCGGGGCGTCGTTTTCCGGCGCCTTGGTGAGCACCTGCACAATGGGCTCTCCCGCCAACTCCGACGCGTCGACGTCGGACTCGCTCATCGCCTTCAGAGCAGCCTTCTGCTCGGGGGTGGCGGGCGCATCGATTCGCTCGTAAACCGGCGCACCAAACTGCGTGGTGAGGCTCTGGTAGCATTCGCCCGGGTCACGTCCGGTCGTCGCTGTAATTTCGGCGGCGAGCAGATTGAGCAAGATTCCATCCTTGTCGGTCGTCCAGACGGTGCCGTCTTTGCGCAGGAACGATGCCCCCGCGCTTTCCTCGCCACCGAAACCGTACGAACCGTCGATGAGCCCCTCGACGAACCACTTGAAGCCAACGGGGACCTCGGCCAATCGTCTGCGGAGGTCCTTCGCGACGCGATCGATCATCGCGCTGCTCACCAGCGTCTTGCCGACGGCGGCGCGCTCGCTCCAATCGCGCTCGGTGAACAGATAGCTGATTGCGACACTGAGATAGTGGTTCGGGTTGAGAAGGCCCCAACTGCTGGTGACGATGCCGTGCCGGTCGAAATCGGTATCGTTGCCGAACGCGATATCGTACTGATTGCGGAGGTCGACCAGACTCGCCATGGCGTACGGCGACGAGCAATCCATCCGAATCTTCCCGTCTCGATCGAGCGTCATGAACGAAAACGTCGGGTCGATGGCGTCGTTCACGATGTCGAGCTTCAGCCCGTAGCGCTCCGCGATGCGGGGCCAGTACGCGATGCCGGCGCCTCCCATCGGGTCGACGCCGATTCGAAGCCCGGCAGCGGCGATTGCCTTCATATCGAGGATTGTCTCCAGGCCCTCGACGTAGGGCGTGACGAAGTCGTGGCGCTCGGTGGTATCCGCGACAAGCGCCGCTTTGTATGTGAGTCGCTTGACGTCCTTCAATCCCGACGCGAGCAGCTGATTGGCGCGCCGCTCGATCCAGGAGGTCACCTCCGTGTCGGCCGGTCCTCCGTTCGGGGGATTATATTTGAACCCGCCGTCTTCGGGCGGGTTGTGGGAAGGGGTGACGACGATCCCATCGGCATCGGCTGCGCTGTTGCGATTGTGCTCGAGAATCGCGAACGACACGGCCGGCGTCGGCGTAAACCGGCCCTCTAGGGCCATGCGGGTCGTCACCCCGTTTGCAGCGAGCACCTCGAGCGCGGTCTTGGTGGCGGGTTCGGACAGGGCGTGCGTGTCCGCGCCGATGTACAGCGGCCCGTCGATGCCCTCCGCTTGGCGATAGTCACAGATCGCCTGGGTCGTCGCGAGGATGTGGTTCTCGTTGAAGCTGAAGCGAAACGACGAGCCACGATGGCCCGAGGTGCCGAAACTCACGCGGTGAGACGGCTCATCAGGGTCGGGTCGTTCGTCGTAGTACGCGGCTATGAGCTTCGGGACGTCGACGAGAACGTCGGGCGGGGCTGGCTGACCAGCAAGCGGATGCGCTTCCATCGCTGGGGCTTGTAGCAGCGATCCAGCCGATTGACGATGCACTCAGGCCGAGGGCCTCGAAGCCTAGTTGCCGCCCATCTGCTCGGAAAGGTATCGCTCCTTGCCGATCGCTTCGATCAGGTGGAGCTGGGCCTCGAGCCAGTCGATGCCCTCCTCTTCCTCTCCGAGGATCATCTCGAGGAGCTCACGGGTGCCGTTGTCGCCCTTGTCCCGGCAGGTGGCGATACCCTCGTTGAGGCGCTTCACGGCGTCGTACTCGAGCTCTACGTCGAGCTTGTGCTGCTCGATGGCATCTTCCCCGACCTTGACCGGGAAGTAACGCTGCATGTTGGGCACGCCCTCGAGGAAGAGGATGCGCGCGATCACCGCGTCAGCGTGCTTCATTTCCTCGATCGACTCTTCCTTCTTCTTCGTGGCGAGTCGCAGAAAGCCCCAGTCCTCACACATCTTCGAGTGGATGAAGTACTGGTTGATGGCTGTGAGCTCCGAGGTGAGTACCTCATTGAGCACTTTGATGACTTCTTCGTGGCCCTTCATTTTTTTTCCTTCACGCGAGCATAGAGACACCGAACTAGCGGCGCAATGGACGAAGCGTGAAGTTGAAAGGCGTTATCAGCTCGGCGCTCAGCCTCGTGGGCCGCGCGCTTCGATCGCGTCTTGCGCGTCGCCGTGGAGCTCGATCAGCCGATCGATGGCCGGTCGGCAACCGCCGCAGGTACCACCCGCGCCGCATGCCTCGCGAACGTCGTGTCCGCTGCGGGCACCGGCATCGACGCAGCGTCGAATCGTGTTGTCGTTGATCGCGTGGCAGTGGCACACCAACATGATGCCTTCTTTATACCTGCTGGAACTTGCAAATCAAATTCAATAGCAACAAAGGCAAAAAAGCTAGTAAATTCGAGCCTCTCACCTACTCCGCCGCGTCGTACGCGCTGTCTTGCTCGGGTTCGAGCGGGCTGAGCCCGGCCTCTCGAAGCAAGGCGAGGTCCGCGTCGTGGTCAGGATTACCGGTGGTGAGGAGCTTGTCGCCGAAGAAGATGCTGTTGGCGCCCGCCATGAAGCAGAGGAGCTGCGACTCGCGGCTGAGGGAGGCGCGCCCCGCAGAGAGCCTGACGCGCGCCTTTGGCATCATGATCCGGGCGGTCGCGCACATGCGAACCAGCTCGAGCGAGTCGACCGGCGCTTGATCGCTCAGCGGCGTCCCGGGGACCGCAACCAACGCATTGACCGGCACGCTCTCAGGCTGCGGAGTCAGGTTGGCCAGGGTGACCAACATCGCGACTCGATCGTCGATGCTCTCGCCCATCCCGATGATCCCGCCTGCACACACCGAGATCCCCGCCGCGGCGACGCGCGCGATCGTCTCTAGCCGGTCCCGGTACGTACGCGTCGTGATAATCTCGCCGTAGTACGCCTCGGAAGTGTCTAGGTTGTGGTTGTACGCCGTGAGGCCGGCGTCCTTGAGTTCCTGCGTCTGTTCGTCATCGAGCATGCCGAGGGTTGCGCAGGCTTCCATGCCGAGCTCGCGGACCCCCCGCACCATCTCCAAAACCTGCGCAAACTGCCGGCTTCCCTTCTTGGGGCTCCGCCACGCGGCGCCCATGCAAAACCGGCTGGCGCCCGCTGCTTGGGCTTCGCGAGCCTTGGAAAGCACGTCTCGCACGTCCATTAGGCGCTCGGCTTCGACGCCGGTGTCGTACTTCGAGCTCTGGGGACAATAGGAGCAGTCCTCTTGGCAGGCGCCCGTCTTGATCGAGAGCAGCGAACAGAGCTGCACGGCGTCGCGAGGCTGGGTCGCCCGGTGCACCTCCTGCGCCCGGAACAACAGATCGGTCAACGGAAGATCGTGAAGCGCGCGCGCTTCTTCCTTGGTCCAGTCGTCGCGAACGTCGGTCATCTGGCGTGGTTTAGCAGAGTGCCTTGAAAGCGCTAGATTGCCCGCGTAGGGTCCGGGAACCTTGACCGAAGGCATCGATTCATCTCTTGCTTCCATGGCTTCCGTCGCTACCGCCGCTGACGCGCCTTCGCCCCTCCTGGGAGCCGTCCCGCCACTTGCGTGGATGGCCGGCTTGGCCGCGCTCGTCGATCTCGCGATCAATCGCATCCTGATCAAGCTAGGCCACAGCGTCTGGTCCAACGACGCGCTCTTTGAGCTCGATCGTTGGGGCGGCTTTGCGCGCAACCTCAGCGTCGTGGCCGCGCTCGTAGCGACCGCGTTCTGTCTCGGGTCCCTTTCGTCGCGCCGCAGCGGCCTGCCACTGTCGGCGCGTGCCGGCATCGCCGCGTTCGGCTGGGTGCTCATCCCGATCGTCACATTGATGACGTTCCTACCGCTCGCCTGGACGCGCCCCGAGCTGGTACACGTCGTCGCGGGCCTGGCGCACGCGACGAGCTTGCTGTTGATCCTCGCAGGTCTTCATTGGAAGTCGACGCCAACCACGGTGGCTGCGCTCATCTTGACGCTCGTGGCGTCGCTGAGCGGCCTTGCATCGATGATCGTCGGGATGGTTGGCGAGCGGGCCTTCTGGGCGCACACCGACCGCCTCTCCAACGCGTTCCGCTGGTCGGGCGAGCTCGCCTACCTCGCAGTTCCCTTTGCCGTCGCGTTCGCGCTGGCGATCCCGTGGCGCACCGCCCGCGGTAAGGCGGCTCTGTTCACATCGACTCTGGCGGCGGCAGCGGTCGCGGTCGGGATGGCCTTCTGGCATCGCGCGGTGGACACCGACCTCCCGACGATGGTGTACGGCGCAGCGAGGCTCGAGCTCTTTCCAGATAGATACGCGGTGCTCTACGCCATTCCGCTCGGCATGGGCTGGGCGGCTACCGTCGCGGCAGCCATGTCCGAAGACGCGGCGCGCCGGCAGATGGGCGCCGCGCTTCTGCTCTTGCTGAGCGCAGGCTACGCGCCTCGCACGCCGAGCGCGCTGATCGTCAGCGTGCTGGGCGTCGCGCTCCTTGCACGCAGCGCGATCGCCCTCGCCCAACGCAGACGCTGACGCTGACGCCGGCCCGGAGCTCAGCAACCACTCCCCCCCACATGCCGGGCCCCAGAGCCCGAAGCGCTCTTGTGCATCTCAAAAGAGGGCTCTAGAAACTTCCTCATGCTCGTAAAGACAATGATTCGCGCTCTCGCTCTCGCCGCCGTCTTCGCATTCGTGGCCGTCGGAACCGCTGAAGCGTCCGCATACTGCCCGGGTGAAGGCGACGCACCGCCAGAGCCAAGCACTTTTTGCCCTGGTGATGGGGACCAACCCACAGAGCCAAGCACGTACTGCCCGGGTGAGGGCGACGCCCCGCCAGAACCAAGCACCTGAGCGAGCGCGTCCCTGGCTTCCCCAGACCTGCGGGCCAAACGCCACGGTCACTCGAGAAGCGGTAGACCTCGCAGCTTCTCTGCGAGCTGGGCTTTCGTCTTGACCCGGAGCTTGTGCATTGCCGAACTGAGTGCCCTCGACACGGCCGACTCCGCGACACCGAGCCGGTAGCTGATCAACTTCCCGGTTTCGCCTAATGAAGCGAAAGCTACGACTTGCGCCTCGCGCTCGGTGAGGCCGCGTGGGTCCCCTATGTTCGGTGGGTTGGGATGAGCCAGCACGAAGCGCCGCCCGTCGGTGTCGAACCAGTCGACAAAGGACCATCGCCCCTGCAGCAACGCCCACCAAACGTGAAGCGACTCCTGAGGATCGTCCTTGCGGAGCCGCCCACGCGCCCGATCTACGCGAACGGCAGCGCCGCGCAGTGTGTCGAGGACGTCGGCACCCTGCGCCTGCCCCCTTGCATCCGTTACGCGAAAACTCTTGGGATCGAGAATCGCCTCGGCGCTGTCGGGAGCCTTGGACGAGTCGAGAACGCCTTCCTCGCTCAGCCCATGTCTCACACGAAACCCAGCGGAGAGATGAGCTGCCAGCATCTTCCAACGCGCGCGCTCCTTTTCGGTCAGCGTCGTAAGTTCCGGCAGGTGCATCGAAAGATAGAAGCCAGGTCCATAGGGATCGACGGCGGCGACGATCAACGTATCGCGGTTACCCAGCACCATCGCTTTTCGAATGGCCTCCGGGTTCGGCATCGCTGAGGGGTCTGCATATTCTCCTTGTAGACCCAGGCGCTCTAACTCGTCGTGGTAGATGGACCAGAGCTCCGACTGCGTATGGGCGGTTCCGGGGCGGCAGCGTATTTCCACCACCTTCGGTGGCAGAGCCCCGAGCATGGCGAGAGCCGTCTCGTTCCAATCGGACGGCATGTTCGGAGTCGCGTAAAGCTCGCGGTTCTGGATGGGCCCGCCGTCCACCGGTCGCTCAATGACGCGGATGGCAGTGCCAAAGCCCTTTTCGAAGAGCGGCTCCCCGATCTCCAGCAGCCTAGGAAACCAGACGTCGTCATCCGGCCGCAGGTCGTACGCTGCTTCCGCAAGATCGATCACGCTCGAAGTGACGCGGTCCATGCAAACCTCCGGAGTGCTCGGAGGAAATAGCAGAATGACGGGTCACTATAAAGGGAAGACGTGGCTCGCCTTGATCAGGGTCAAGCCCCTCAGACGATGGCGACTACTTCACACTGCCAACCACGTTGGGGTAGCGATACTCGAGGTCGTCGTGCGATGAGATCTGAGTCGTCTCGCCGGTGTCCAAGAAGTACGCGTTGATCACACCGCTGTGGGCGTAAATGATGAACTGTTCATCCGGGTCCCAACTCGGGTACCAGCTCGTCTTGGACTCGTCGTACTCGGTGATTTCCACTTCGTTTTCGATGCTCAGAGCGTCGGCGTCGAAATCCGCGTAGGCGATGACGGCGGGACCGTAGGCATCCTTCGTGAGCCCGTCGAGATCCTTGAAGTTCTCCACTTTCATGTAGGCGAGCTTCGTCTCGCTATGGGAAACGGTCATCTTGTGAAGGTAGGTATTCTCGAAGGGGTAGTTGAGTTCTTGATACTGCGGCGTCCCCGTTGAATTGGGCGTCAACAGGAAGTACTTCTGAGCAATCTCTCTTCGCACCAACATGCGTCCATCCTTCAAGCTGCTGTAGCCCATTTCGAACTGGGCCGGATCCGAGATGAGCTCCTCATCCCCGATGTCGGCGTCCGGGCTCGTTCGGTAGATCCACATTCCCGAGGGGACAACGCCCTCTGCCGATGCGGTGGGACCGAAGCGAGTGAAGGTGATTCGGTTGCTCCCGTCGCGGGTCCACATCGGATTGAAATCCATGAAGTCGCCACCGGTCAATTGTCGCACGTCTGAGCCGTCCGCGTTCATGACGAACACTTGCGATTTCCAGTGCACCACATGCCCGTCGCCGTACTCCAGCGCCCTGAAGAAGACGATCTTTGATCCATCGGGCGAGTACGCGGGCTTGTACTCGTCGAGGTCGCTTTCGGTCAGGTAGAGAATGTCGGAGTTTTCGGAGCTGCTGACACCAACTCGAAAATCGATACCGGCAATCCATTCGATGGCTTCAGTGCTTCCGCCTTCGCCGCCCTCCCCAGCCGAACCGCCGTCTCCAGCTGTGCCGCCCGTGCCGGCGGAACCACCGCCACCGCTCGTACCCGCCGTCTCGCTGCACCCCATGACGCCGAGCGCCAACACGCACATGAATCCGAATAGATTCCGCATGACAACCTCCCAGGCTGACCCTCACCAAGAGCGATCAGGAGCATGGGGCCGCCGCGGGAGGCCGGTCGATACGTAATTCTTGCATGCTGAAGCGCAAATCCGGTGGGCGAAGCCCGGCGCCTACGCTGACCCTGAACGTGGGTTTTCGCGGTGTGCCCTGCAAGTACTCGAAACCAGACGACTCCCAGAGAGGGAGCATGTCCCCCAAGAACTGAGGGGTCCCGCGCCATACGTATTTCTTGCACTCGGATGGCGGTATTCTCCACCGTCGCTGACGCTGCCCTCAAGACATGCTGGGCCGCAAGCCGGAACGGCGAAGCCCGGCGCGCATGCGCCGCCAAGGCGTTGCGAAGCAATGCCGCGGAGGGAGGATTACGGTGGGGGTGGGCGGGTGGGTGCAACTAGATCGTTGACGCCGCCTACCCCAGCTTGCTGACGGCCTCGCCGATCCGGTTCAGCCCCTCGCGGATCATCTCGTTCGACGCCGCGTAGGAAATGCGCACGTAGCCGGGCGCGCCGAATGCCGTGCCCGGCACTACCGCGCAACGCGCCTCTTCGAGTAGATACCCCGCGAAATCGATGTCGTTCTCGAGCGTCTTGCCGGCGGCCTGCTTGCCGATGAGCGCCTGGACGTTCGCAAACGCGTAGAACGCGCCCGCCGGCATGCCGCAACTGATGCCGTCGATGGCGTTGAGGCCATCGACGATGATGCTTCGGCGCGCTTCGAAGGCCTGCCGCATTTCTTCCATCGGCTTCCAGGGACCGCGTAGCGCCGCGATGGCAGCCTGCTGCGCGACGGAGCTCGGGTTCGTGGTCGCCTGGCTTTGGATCTTCTCGCAGGCCTTCGTCACGTACTCGGGTCCGAGCATCCAGCCGATGCGCCAACCCGTCATGGCGAAGGTCTTGCTGACGCCATCGACGATGATGATGCGGTCCTTGAGCTCCGGCGCGACCTCGACAATCGACTTCTGCTCGAAGTCGCCGTAAACGAGCTGCCCGTAGATCTCGTCAACGATGATCCAGAAGTTGTGCTCGGCTGCGACATCGGCAAGCGCGCGAAGCTCTTCACCAGTGTACGCCGCGCCGGTCGGGTTCGAGGGTGAGCACAGAATCAACGCCTTGGTCTTTGGCGTGATCGCCGCACGCAAAGCGTCCGGCGTCATGTTGAATCCGTCCGCCTCATTGGTCTGAACGATCACGGGATTCGCGCCGGCGAGCCGGACCTGCTCCGGGTAGCTCACCCAATATGGCGCCGGGATCAAAACCTCGTCGCCCTCGTTGTAGAGCGCGAGTGCGAGGTTGAAGAGCGTGTGCTTCGCGCCGACCGAGACGACACACTCTGCTGGCGTGTAGCTGACACCCGCGCGCCGCTTCGCCGAGGCCTCGCAAATCGCTTCGCGGAGCTCAGGGACACCGCGCGCTGCAGTGTATCGGGTAGCGCCCGCGTCGATGGCCTTCTTGGCGGCCTCGCGAATGTGGGCGGGCGTATCGAAGTCGGGCTCTCCGACGCTAAAGGAAAGTACATCGATGCCCTGCGCCTTGAGCTCGCGCGCCCGCTGGGCGACTGCGACGGTGGCGGAGGGCTTGACGGCGCTGAGCCGCTCGGCAACTGGGATGCTCTCACTCATGCGGTGCGCTTAACACCGAAGCCGAGGGCTATCAACGCTCCGCGGGCACAGCGGAGGCCAGCGCCCGCAGGTCGCGCTCGAGGTCCCCGATGCCGTCGTTGTTCGCGCGGTAATAGCCCCGGACCTGGGCCTTTTCGTCGACCAGCACGAACGAGTTGCTGTGCATGATCTCGTCCGAGCCGGCCGCCCTGCTATCCTCGTCCCCAATTGGGACCTTGAAGCCCTCGACCACGACATGCCGAATGGCCTCTTCGTCCCCGGTCACGAAGCGCCAATTGCGCTCGTCGAGCTCGTTCTTGGTCATGTAGGCCTTGATGACCTCGGGCGTGTCGTTGCGCGGATCGACGCTCACAGAGACGAAATTCGCGCTCGAAACGTCGGAAACCCGGGTTTGAAGCCCCTTCATGTGGGCGGTCAGCCGGGGGCAGGTCGACTTGCAATGGGTGAATACGAACGCCGACACCCAGAGTTCGCCTTCCATCGTGTCGCGGGTGAAGGCCTGCTCGTTCTGGTCGACCAGCGAGAACTCGGGAAGCTGCCCGAGCACCGGGACGTCCTTGGCGCTCTTCTTCGTGCACCCGAGCGCGAGCGCGGCGAGAAGAGCCAGAAGGAGAGCCTTAGAGTGCATCGATGATGAGAGCCGCAAAAAGGACGGTCAGGTAGATCAGAGAGGCAACGAAGAGCTTCTTGGCCCAGGCGTTGTCGTCCTCGACCCAGAAGCCCCGGGCCGCGGCCCAGAAGAAATGGGCGCCGAGCGCCACCGCGGCGACGAGGTACAGCGTGCCCGCGAGACCATACGGTACGAGCAGAAGCGACACGACAAAAAGGGCGCCGGCGTAGACGGTCGCTTGGACCTTGGCGGCGTGCATCCCGCGAACCGAGGGCAGTACCTTGAGTCCAGCCCGCTCGTACTCCTCCTGCCGAAACACCGAAATCGCGATGAAATGCGGGATCTGCCAGAAGAAGAGGACCCCAAACAGCAGGACGCCGGGCGTGGCGATGCTGCCGGTCACGGCAGTCCATCCCATCAAGGGCGGTAAGGCGCCGGGAAGCGCACCCACGAAGAGAGCCGCCGGCGTGTGTTGCTTCATCGGAGTGTAGATCGCGACGTAGCTGACGAGAGCGATCGCGCCGAGCAGCCCGGTGACCGGATTGACGGCCAGCGTGAGCGTCGGGACCGCGAAGAGGCCCATTGCGACACCGAGGGCGAGCGCCCAGGAAGGTTCGAGGCGGCGATCGGGGAGCGGGCGATTGGCCGTGCGCGCCATCAGCCGATCGCTGTCGCGCTCCAGGTAGCAGTTGAGCGTGTTGGCGGCCCCCACGACCATGCCGGTCGTCGCGAGCATGATCGCCATCGACGTAAGATCGAGCGAGCCCGGAGCGAGCCACATCCCGCCGGCTGCGGTGACGAGCACCATCAAGGTGATACGAGGCTTCGTCAGCGCGATCATGTCGCGGACGGTCAGCATCGCGGTAGCCGGTCGAATCGCTGCAGTCATGGGGTTTGGGTTCGGAGCGGGCGCGCACTCTGACGCCCCCGCCGAAAACGGTCAAGCTCTCTCGGAGCGGGCGTAGGGGCAGCTCAGCGGCCGGTCAAGAACCCGCCCCAAAGGCAGCCAAGAGGGCGATCACCCCTGCCACCGCGAGGACGACCCCGACTCCCAACATGATCCATGGGGTTCTGGGTTTGCGTGCGCCGTCCATTCGCTGAATCGCTGGCGCAGGATCGGGTACGGGAGCGGCGGGGACCGGTGTCGGAAGCGTGATCGCCCCCCCCTCTCCGGCGTCTAGCTGCAGAACACCCTCGAGCGCGGCCGCGAATGCCGCGGCGGTCGCGTATCGCTCCTCGGGCTTCTTGGCCAAGGACGCCATCACGACCTCTTCGAGGCCTTCGGGAAACGTCGCGCCCGGGCACCGCTCGGACAGCGGAATCGGAGTCGCGTTGACGTGGAGCTGGATGTATTCGATCGGCTGCCTCGCGTCGAAGGGCAGCTTCCCGGTGAGCAGTTCGTAGAGAATCACTCCGAGCGAGTAGATGTCCGAACGCGCGTCGAGCGTCTTTCCGTGCGCCTGCTCCGGGCTCATGAACTCGGGGGTTCCGAAGACCATGCCCTGCTGCGTGAGAACCATCGACCCCGGCCGCATCTGACGCTCGGTCACCTTGGCGAGCCCGAAGTCGAGCACCTTGGGGAAGTCGCGAATGCCTCCCTGCGTCGTCACGAAGATGTTCTCGGGCTTGAGGTCGCGATGAACGATGCCCGCCTGGTGCGCCTCTTCGAGCGCGCCGCACACCTGAACCATGATCCGAATCGCGCGCTTCGGATCCATCCGGCCCTTCGCACGAACAATCTGCGACAGGTTCTGACCGACGAGATGCTCCATGACGAAGTAGCACGCCCCGTCGTCGAGCTGGCCATAGAGGAACACGCGGGCGGTGTTCGGATGCGAGAGCTGGCTCATCGCTCGCGCCTCGCGGCGGAACCGAGAGACCAAGTCACTGCGGGAGAGGTACCGTGAATGCAGGATCTTGATCGCGACGTAGCGGTTCATGTCCGGCTGCTCGGCTTTGTAAACTGCGCCCATGCCGCCCTTGCCGATCTTCTCGACGATGCGGAATTGGCCAGCCACTTCTTTGCCGAGGTACGGGTCGCTCACGAGGGGGACAGGGTAGCACCCGAGCCGCGGGCCGGTGAGGAAAGTGCAAGCAGCACCAGAACTATCCACGTGGCGTCTGCCATCAACAGGTGCAGAAGCTGCATCCACACGGGCGCCAGAAACGCAACATTGAGTAAACCAACCGCAACTTGGAGCACGACCAACGATCCAAGGGTTAATCCGAGCTTGCGAGTCGACCCGCTCGAGTCGCGATGGAGCGACGCGGCGGCGAGCCAAATCAAGTAGCCCGAGCCGAGCACAGCGATGACCGGATGCCACAAGCGCAGACGCAAGAACAGGTGCGCGCTTGGCGAGAAATCCTCGCGAATGCCATCGACCACGCTCGAAGCCGGAAACAATGTGTCGCCCAGTGCCGCGACGGCGCCACTGACGCCGACGAGCAGGACGGCCACGGCAGCGCCTCCGAACGCGCGGCGCAACCAGGCATCGCGCGGGAAACGAACCCCGGCCCGTTGCCATGCGCTCACGGCCATCCACGTGAGCGCGGCGAGGAGAAGAAACGTGTTGATGAGGTGAGCTGCCATCCAGGCGGCGCGCGCCGTCGAGGGATTGTCGGCCACCATTCGAAACAAGACGAGGCCAGCGCCGACCAGCGCCTCCGTCGTCATGAAGAAGATGCTCCAGCCGGCGGCCGAACGTGTCGCGTGGCCGCGGGGGAATACCCGAAGCGCTCCGAACCACATGATCGCCGTCCAGATCCAGCAGAGGCCAGAGGTCACGCGATGCGTGAGCTCGACGATGGTCTTGGTCGACGGTTCGACCGGCAGCACGACACCGTTGCAAAGTGGCCAGTGATCGCCGCAACCGTCGCCCGACATGGACGCGCGAACGAGCGCCCCCCAAAGCACGACGGCTATCGTGTAGACGAGCAACGCCGAGGCGGCGACGGCAAACCGGTTGGAGGAGCGCACCGCGGAACGATGGAGTCGGTTTTAACCGACGTCAACGATCCGGAACTTGAGGGCCAGATCGTCGTCGCCACGGCGGTAGAGAACCACGAGGTCTGTCGCAGTGCGAAGAGCCTCCCAGACGGCCACGGCCTGCTCAGGACGTTCGATCGAGCGGCCGTTCACATGGGTGACGATATCGCCCGGTCGGAGGTCGAGGGATGCATACTCGAGATCGCCCGGAAAGAAGCTCACGATACGAAAGCCGACGAAGGCGCCTTGGTGGAACGCCGGCTCGGTCTCCACGTTCTGAAGGAATCGACCGAGTCCACCTTCGAGCACGGGCACGAGGTCACTTCGCGAGATCACCCCGGTCCTCGCTCGCGGGAACATGCCATCGATGCTGCTCTCGGGCTCCGGCTCACCGTCCATCGGCGCGTGCTTTTCTTCCCAATCGTCGTCGCCCCGCGGCTTGTAGTCTTTGACCTCGATGTCCTCGTAGCCAGCGGAGGTCTCCCAGGTCGAGTCCCCCATCATCTCTCGCTGAAGCTTGCTTTGCTCGCAGCCGATGGTGCTCGCCATCGCGAACGCGGCGGACAGGATGATCAAGTAGCGGCTCATGCGGACTCTCCCCGGAGCTTCATGACCTCGGCCCAAACGGCCTCGGCGACCCCCTCGACGTCTTGCTCGGCGTCGATGTGCGCAATTCTATCATTTGGGAACAGTTCGTCGATTTTCCCGTAGAACTTGGCGAGCTCCACCTGCATCTCGCTGACTTCGTAGAGCTCGGGGCCCCCGGAACGCATGCCCCGGCGCTCGGCGGCGACCTCCGGATCAACGTCGAGGACGAGGGTGAGATCGGGCCGACGCGCGTGACGGTTGAGCTCGAGCACCCATGAAGAGATGTCGTCACCGCCACCGCCGCTGACGGTTTGATAGGCAACCGACGAATGATCGTACCGATCGCAAATGACAGTGACGCCGTCGTGAAGGTTCGGGTGGATTTCGGCTTCGAGGTGGTCGAGACGGTCGGCGGCGAACAACGCTGCCATCGTCGCCCAAGTCGGAGGACGCGCGCCGTGTTGGCTCGGGGTGACGACCCGCCCCGTGAGAATCTGGCGGATCAGCACGCCGACGGGACCATCGCTCGGCTCGCGCGTCGTGTGCGCCGGCAAACCTCGATCGCTGAAGCGCTCCGCGAGAATCGCGCACTGGGTGGTCGTGCCCGACCCATCGATGCCCTCGATGACGATGAAGTGCCCGTCGATCACCGGTCCTCCTTGACGCTACCGAACTTGAAGGTCGCTCCCAGCTGTCCGTAGACGAGGGAATCAGGGCGCCCTCCGCCGAAGACGTCACCGAGCACGCGCCGACGGTTCCCCGCAACAATCCCCTCGACCTCCAGCCACACGTTCCACTTCTGCGTCACGACGAACTCCAGCGAGCCGCCCAGGCGCCCGCGCACGATATTCTGCCGTGAGCTTGTCGCAAAAATGTCGCTGTTGCTACCTTCGAAGTCCCATCGGTCGCTATTGAAATCCATCGCCATCCAAATCGAAAGCGCGCCCCGCGGAGGGAAGTGAAGGCTGAAGATGGCGTCTAGGTTGATGAAGAAGTTGTTCGTCGGGTGGCGGATGCCAAACTGATCGCGTTGTGACGGTCCGACGCCGCCGCCAATCTGAAGGTCGCCGCCGAGGGAGAAGTTGCGCGAAACCTTCCAGCCCGCCTTGGTGCTCACCCAGAAATCGGTGAGACGCCCGAACGAAGCGACGTAGATCCCGACGTCGAGGAACTTGGTGAGGCCGGCGCGCATGCCAAGCTGGGCCAACCACGGCCAACCGGTCGAGATGTCGAGGGTCACGATGCCCACGGGCAACGGCGCCCCGGCATGCGAAACGGTGTTGCGCAGCGGGTCCTCGCGCTCGGCCTCTTTGTCTCGCTTGGTAGTGTCGACAGGCGCAGCGGCCGTACTCATGAGCACCTGAATGAGGCGCACGCGCGAGGATTTCTGGAGTCGGATCTGCTCTGCGTGGCTTCCGTAGCCCTCTGCGCGCACTTCGAGGCTATGCGTACCGGCTGGCAGATCGCCCTCCCACGGGACCGGGCCCCGGGGCTCGCCATCGATGAAGAGCTGCGCCCCGGCGACGTTCGCTTCGATTCTGACCGGCACACCCAATGCGTTGAGCTCGGCGTAAACGTCGCAGTTGCGGTCGGGGCCGACCGAGCACGTTCGTCGCACTTCGCGGAAACCTGGGGCGCGAACGACGATGGAATGTGTGCCGGGCTCGGCGGGCTCGATGGTGATCGGAGGATTGCCGTAGTCTTCACCGTCGATGGTGATGGTGGCTTCCGGCACGCTGGCTCGAACTAGAATTCGCGGGACGTCAGTGGCGGACGTCGTGAAACGGAGAGATACGACACGCTCCCGTCCGGCGATGACCGTCACCGTCTGCTCTACGGGCTCGTACCCCGTCGCGCGCGCCATGACGACGTGCTCGCCAGGTGTGAGTCCGGCGCGCGCCGCCGGGGCGACGCCGATGTCCGCGCCGTCGAGGCTGATGATCGCACCTGGGACGCTCGCGATGACGCGAAGGCTCCCGAGGTCGGGGGCGATTCGAATGATGGCGTCGACCGTGGTTCGCTCGTTGGCTTTGATGACGACGGTTTTTAGAAACGGCTGATAGCCCTCGCCGGGACTCTTGATCTCGACGACGTGCTCTCCCTCGGTGAGCCCGTCGACCACCAGAGGTGTGCCTCCACGATTCTGCCCGTCGATCAGAACGGGAAGACCGGTCACATCGGCCGTGATGAGAAGCGAGCCCGTCTTGGGCGCCTGGAGCTGTAGCGTGACCGGGATGTTCAGCACCTGTCCCGCGGTGAGGTCAACCCACTTCGAGTATGTCACGAAGCCGCGCTTGCCGACCTGCACGAGGTGGCGCCCAGGCGCGATGGTCTTTCGGAGCGGCACGTTGCCCGAGGGTTCGCCGTTGATCCGAACCGCGGCGCCGGAGGTGGCGTCATCGCCGGCAGTGATCACGACGACGGCAGGGTCAGACGCCTGAGCGAGAGCCTGCGAACAAACCGCCAACAATCCAAGAACGAGCGCGACCCGCACAACACCACCAACGCGAAGCAACCCTTGCATAATCCCTCGGACGCCCATGAAAACAGCCGATTCAAAAACCGGCTCGGCGCCTCGTCCGTGTTTACCCTCACCCCTACGGGTCGGCCCAATAAATGGCAGGCTCAGGGAGCCATGAAGAGCGCCTCGAATGGATCGAGCTCGGGGGCAAGCTCCTCAGGCGCGCCGAGAGGCGGAAGGACGCGGAGCGGTTGCGGCGGATCGCCCGCCCGATAGAAGCGGAAGTCCTCGAGCTCGGCGAGCCCGTACGCGAGCGCTTCTGGGCCGATGCGCTCGCGCTTGGCCATGTGCTCGAGGAGCCTCCCAACTCTGCTCTTCATCGAGCGCGTCAGCGCACTACGTTCATAGGACACGTGATAGCGCTTGGGCGACGGCAGCATGCAGGCGAGGTAGGCCGACTCCGCGGGGCTCAGCTCGCTCGGAGCACGGCCGAAGTAGTACGCTGCGGCGTGCTTCAGGCCATAGACGCTCGGGCCGTACTCGATGACGTTCAAGTAGAGTTCGAGAATCTGGTCTTTGGTGAGCGCGTTCTCGAGCCACCAAGTGAGAATGACCTCTTGGACTTTGCGCGCGATGGTCTTTTCGCGCTGTAGGTAGAGGTTCTTGGCAAGCTGCATCGAGATGGTGCTCGCGCCGACGACGTAGCGCCCCTCTCGGAGGTTTCGAACCAAGGCGTCACGGATGGCCCAGGGCGCGAAGCCGCCGTGGTCGTAGAAGCCGCCGTCTTCATGACTGACGACCGCGGGCACCATGAACGGGCTGATGTCTTCGAAGGCGACCCAGTTGTCCGTGCCGGGGCCGGTGACCATCTCGAAGACCGTCTCGTCGGGTTCGATGGCACGGTGGCGAAACGGCTCTTGAAAACGCTCTACACGCACCCAGTTGGGAGTCTTTTCGAACAAGCAGAGGTTTCGCACCTTGATCGAGAGGTCGGTGGCCTCGAGGTCACGCGAGTCGAGGGAAATGCGAGTCAACGCGCTCCAGTTCCCGGACCACTCGAAACGCGCGAGGGATCCGAGAACATCTTGGGGGATCGCGCCAACGACGTCGTTGCAATCGGTCGGGGGGAGCTTCGCGGTGAGGTCGACGCGGTAGTGCTCTGTGGTGCGTTCCAGCTCGCCTTCGATCAGCGCGCGCGCCTGGTTCATCCGAATCAGGGCGCTTTCGACTTCGAGGCGTCGTTGGTCCGGGAGCCAGGCGCCCTTCCCCCGGACCGAGAGGTTGATGTCTTCGACGGGCTCTGCTGCGATGCGTTCGGAAGCAAGCGCGAGCTCGTTGATTTGGAATCCACCCTCGATCGCCATGCGGTCGGGCGAGTCCGCCGCGAGCTCGAGCTCCGCGTGCAGAGTGCTGGCCTCGGTGTTGTAGAGGGGGAGCTCGGGAACGAAAGGCGCGATCAATGCGAGGGAGATGCGACGGAGCTTGAGACTGCCTTCTGCGCGCGCTTGGCTCGGCATGACAGAGAGGTCCGCGCTCACGGTGCCCTTGTTCGACGTCTCGCCGCTGACGACGATGCGGTACCATCCGTTGTCGCCGCCATCGACCGCGACTTCGAAGTCCTGAATGCGTTCGACGGGCCCGTCTTCTGAGGTTCGGCTCTCAATCTGGATGTCGGAGACGGCGATTTCGGCATCGGGGGACAAGCGAGCGAAGAGACGTCTTGGAGCCACGGGTGCTCCGGGCAAGGCGGGCGGCGTCGGCTCCTCTGCCTCCTCCCCTGCGTCCGGCGCATCGGTTTGGACCGGCTCCGGTGGCGGTGCATCGGAACCGCGGACCTGCGACAACGCGTCTCGCAGCCTCAGGGCGAGCGGCCGCTTTTCCTCATCTCCGTTGCGCACCGAGCGGACGTTGCCCCGTTCGATCTCGAGGGCGCGCAACTTCCAACCACCATCACTCCGACGAAGGGCGAGTCTGGAGGGGCCGATGAAGGCGTAGTCAGCTGTGCGCTCGCCGAGGAGCAACTCTGCGGCCGCGCAACGCACGTCGTTCGACTCTTTGCCAAGGCTAGCTTCGTTCATCGTGACGAGTGGACCATCGCGGTCGACGACGCGGAGGGTCAGTCCGGTGACCTCGTAGGCGCGTCCACCACGGGCCGGGCGATCGCTATTCATCGGAGTCGGCGGACGGCGCGCGATCCTCTCACGAACGGCAGCGATCGATTCCGCGAACCCTGCGTCTTGCATGTCTGCGCGCACGTCGACGCCGCGTGCGGAAATCGCTCGGACCGCGCCGGCACCTTTGAAGAGCGCCGCCAGCAGATTGACGTCGGCGTCGACCTGACCGACCCGGACGAGCAGACCGCCGTTGCGACCGCGAAGCTCGACGCCACGAAGCTCCACGGTCCCGAAGGCAAGCCGAGCCTCTTCGATGCTCGTGTCGAGGCCGAGCCGTTCGCCGATGAGGCTGGAGACATGGGCGGCCGCGGCGGGGACACCCCACACACGAAGGCCGGTCACGAGCCCAAGCGCGACGAGCGCGGCTACCACCCATGCACGCCGCTCACTGAGGAACCGGAGCATCGGGGCGAGATTATGCCCCGCCTCGAGGGCAAATCCTAATAAAGCTTCCGGCTGTCGATCTGGATGGTGACAGGGCCCTCGACAACGGAATCGACGAGCATCATCGCGCGGAACGTGCCGGTCTCGACGGCCAGGCCTTTGGCTCGCAGTGCCTCGACGACCTCCAGGTACAGGCGCTCCGCGTCCTCGGGATCGGCAGCTCCTTCGAACGACGGCCGTCGTCCACGACGAACATCGCCGAAGAGCGTGAACTGCGAGACCACCAAGACCGCGCCACCGATGTCGTTCACCGATAGCGACATCTTCCCTTGGTCGTTTGGAAAGACACGAAGGCCTGCGATCTTGTCGGCGGTGTATTGAACGTCTTTGTCTTCGTCACCGCGCGCCGCGCCGAGGTAGACCAACAGGCCGCGGGCGATCGCGCCCACGGAGACAGCGTCAACCGTGACTCTGGCTTGGTTGACGCGCTGAACGACAGCTCGCATGCGGAACGGAGTAGCACACGCCAAATCGTCTTGCCCGAGCGGAGCGATGCGGAATACTCTGCCGCGATGAAACCGGTTGTAGGGCTGACTGGCGGGATCGCGAGCGGGAAAACCACCGTCGCACTCATGTTCAACGACCTCGGCATACCCGTGCTCGACGCCGACGATCTGGCGCGCGAAGTGGTCGAGCCGGGGACGCCGGGGCTTGCAGCGATCGTCGAGGAGTTCGGCGAAGATGTTCTCGACGAAGAGGGCGGGCTCGATCGCAAGAAGGTCGCCGATTTGGTGTTTGGCGACGAAGAGGCCCGCGAGACGCTCAACGCGATCATGCACCCGCGCATCGGAGCCGCGGGCGTCGAGCATATGCGCAGTTTTGAAGACTTCGAAGCCCCCTACCTGATCTACGAAGGCGCGCTCCTGGTTGAAACCGGGGCGTACAAGGCCTTTCAGGCGCTGGTCGTCGTGAGCGCCGAGGAATCCGTCCAACGGCTTCGGTTGATCGCCCGTGACGGGTTTACGCTGCCCGAGGCGAACGCGCGGATCGAGGCCCAGCTACCGCTCGATCGCAAAATCGCCGTCGCGGACTACGTCGTGACCAACAATGGGGACCTCGAAGCCACCCGGAGAGAAGTCCTAGAGATACACGAACGGCTCGTCGCGAAATTCGGAGCCAAGGAGTCGACCTAGTGGGCACCCTTGCTCGGTCGGTGCTGGTGACGGGTTTTCCGGGGCGCCAGCCTGCCATCCACCTGGTGCGGGAGCTGGCGCTTCACGGGGAGCGTTCGGTTTGCTGCCTGGTGACCGCGGGCCGCGAGGAGCGAGCTCGCGAGCTGGTCGACGCCCTGCCCGCGGAAGCGCGCGACCGAGTCTCGCTTTGGGTCGGCGACGCCCGCTCGATCGATCTCGGCTTGAGCGGCGAAGAGCTCGCGCAACTCACGGAGCGCGTCGAAGTGATTCACCACTGTGCGTGCGTCACCGACCCCGCTGCGACGAAAGAAGAGGCAGCGGGAAACGTGAAGTCCGCCGCCGAGGTTCTCGAGTTCGCCGAGGATGTTCCGCGCCTTCGGCGACTCGTGTTTTGGTCGAGCGCGACAGTCTCGGGCAACCGTGAAGGCTTCGTTCAAGAAACCGAGCTCACCGACCAGATGGGGTTTCGCAACCCGGTCGAGGAATCGCTCTACCGGGCCGAGCGCATGCTGCGCGAATGCGCCGACGATCTCCCGATTGTCATCCTGCGACCCGCCCTGATGGTGGGCGACTCGATGACAGGTGAAACCGAAGACCTCGGAGGCTTGTATCTTCTGATTCGTTTCCTGCTGAGCGCCCCCGAGGACTACCGAATCCCAACGCCAAGCCGCACGGGTGTCCGCATCAGCACCGTTCCGGTCGACTACGCGGTGAAGGCGGCCGTCAAGATCGCCGAAGACGAGCGCGCGGTTGGACGCACCTTCCACATCGTCGACCCAAAACCGGTCACGGTGCACCACGCGTTACAACTCTTCGCCGAAGCGACCGGACGCCCAGCGCCCAGGGAGCACGACCCACTGAACCTTGCCACGGCGCTCATGCGCGCCCCAGGCATGCAGCGCTTCACAAACACGACGCGAGCGTTCCTGGACCACCTCAAGACCGACGTGATCTACGACGACCGGAACACGCGCGAGGTGCTGGCCGGCACGGGAATCACTTGCCCGGATCTGGGTAGCTACGTGGATGTGATGGTCGCGCGGGCGCAGCAGGACTGACGCTGAGAGCTACGTGCCCGCAAGCGTCATCGACGCGACTCTAAACGTCGGCGACGCGATCGACGTTCGGTGGTCGATGTCGTCGGCTACCGCATCGATTCGCCGCAACAGGTCGTCGAGGTTGAGCGAGATCGTGACCTCGGAGACGGCATGGCCGAGCTCGCCATTTTCGATGAGGAAGCCCGAGGCGCCGCGGCTGAAGTCGCCGGTGACGGAGTTGAAGCCGAAGCCCATCATGCCGGTGACATAGAGGCCGTGCTTGGTGTCGGCGAGGAGGGCGTCACGGCTGACAGTGCCAGGCTGAAGGGTCAGATTGCTGGTCGAGGGCGAGATGCCGCCCGAGGGCGAGCGGGAGGCGCTGCCCGTGCTCTGCAGACCGAGCTTGCGCGCGCTGTACGTGTCCAAGAGGTAGGTCTCGAGCTTGCCGTCTTTCACGACGACGTTGCGCCGCGAGATCAAGCCCTCACCATCAAACGCGCGCGAGCCGGGGCCGCGCACCAGCAGCGGGTCGTCGATGATCGTGACCAAGTCGCTGGCCACTTGGGTGCCGACGCGATCGACCAAGTAGGAGCTCTTGCGCCAGATCGAGCCGCCGAGAACACAGCCCGCAAGCAAGCCGAGGATCGAACGCGCTGCGTCCTTGTCGAAGATGACGGGCAGCTCTTGCGTCGGTAGTTTCTGTGCGCCGAGTTGCGCAATGGTGCGGCGGGCGGCTTCTTCCCCCACACCCCGACTTGGTTCGAGCTCGGCATAGTGGCGCGAAGCCGACCAGTGGTAGCCGCGGCGCTTCTTGCCGCCCTCGTCGTCGGCGACCGGCGTCACGACCACCGACGCGTAAGTGCCCACGTCTCCGCCGGAGAAGCCTCCGCTCGTCACGAGCGCACTCATTCCGCGCGCGCGTGTGAATGACGCGCCCTCACTGTTCGCGATGCGTGCATCGAAATCAAACGCAGCGCGCTCACCTTCGAACGCGCGTTGCAAGGCCTCGTCCGCGGAAATCCCGCTAACGGCGTCATCGAAGGTGTCCAAATTGGCCCACTGCCGCGGTTTCGAGAGCTCGGAGGGGTCCGGCGGACCGGCGAACTCGTCTGCCTCGCTGAGCTTCGCGAGCTCGAGCGCATCCTCGATCAGAAGCTGCTGACCCGCCTTGCTGAGGTCGCTCGTGTAGGTCGATGCGACGCGCTTGCCGACCATCACCCGAAGGCCCAACGCGCGTGAGCCGGCCTCCTCGACGAGCTCTGGCTCGTGCATCCGCACTTTCACCGATAGGTGCGAGCCGCTGTGGGCGCTGGCTTCGGCGACATCCGCGCCTGCCGCCCTCGCCCGCTCCACGACCGATTGGCCGAGCTCGACGAGCTCCGCCGTCTCTTTGTCTGCGGCGCTCATCCGCCGCCCACCTGCGTGCCGCCCACCGTCATTGCGGCGATCTTGATCGTCGGACAACCGACGCCTACCGGGACGGACTGCCCGTCCTTCCCGCAGGTCCAGATCCCGTCGGACACCTCGAAATCATGCCCGAGCATCTGCACCTTGCGCATCGCGTCGGGCCCATTGCCGATCAGGTTCACGCCCTTGAGTGGCGCGGTGAGCTTGCCGTCTTCGATCAGGTAGCCCTCCGTCAGCGAGAACACGAAATCACCATTCGAGATGTCGACTTGGCCGCCGCCGAACTTCTTGGCGTAGACTCCGCGACTGACGCTTCGAATGATCTCGTCGGGGTCATCCTGGCCGGCGAGCAGCATCGTATTTGTCATGCGGGGCATCGGGTGTGAGCGAAAGCTTTCGCGCCGGCCGTGGCCGTCCGGACTCGTCTCGAAGAAGTCGGCGCTGTGCCGATCCTGCATGTAGCCGCGAAGTACACCGTCTTCGATCAGCACTGAGCGCGTCGGGAGCAGCCCCTCGTCGTCCACGTTGATCGAGCCACGCGACCCCGGAAGCGATGCGTCGTCGACCACCGTACAAAGCGCACTCGCAACCTCTTCTCCGATTTGGTCCGAGTAGTTGCTGGTCTTCTTGCGGTTGAAGTCGGCTTCGAGCCCGTGGCCCACCGCTTCGTGGAGCAAGATGCCACTGTCACCGGGTCCGAGCACGACGTCCATCTCACCGGCGGGCGCTTCTCGCGCGTCGAGCATCACGAGCGCTTGCTTTACCGCTTGCTCCGCGTGCCACTCCGGCGTCTTTTCGTCGAAGTACCCGAGGCCCAAGCGACCACCACCGCCCGAGGAGCCCGATTGACGATTGTCGCCATCCTGCGCGATGACCCGGACGCCAAAGCGCATCATCGGCTGCCGATCTCGAGCCATGTGCCCGAGGCTGTTGGCCACGAGGATCTCGCGGACGCCCTCGGCCAAGGACGCATCGACGCGAATCACGCGTGGGTCGCTGGCGCGGGCGGCGCGATCGGCCCTCTCGAGAATCGACTTCTTCTCGGCGCCCTCCACATCGATCGACTCCACCGCCACGGGGTAGCGGTCCGGTAGGTCGCGGAGCGAAACGCCCACGGGAGCATGGGCCTTGCCGCCCGCTGCGATCTGCGCCGCGGTGTCTGCCGCGCGCTTCATCGCGTCGAACGACAACTCCTCGCAATACGCATAGCCGGTCGCATCGCCTTTCATGACGCGAACCCCGAGCCCCATCGAGACGGCCCGGCGGGCGGACTTCAAGATCTGCTCGTCGTACGCGTAGCTGCCACTGACCGAATACTCGAAGAACAGGTCGGCGTAGTCGCCCCCCTGCTCGAGCGCGATGCGGAGCAATCGGTTGGCGATATCGGCGTCGATCGTGTGCGAGCCTCGCTCGGCAAATGGTGCGTGGTATCGACCTGTCATCGGCTGGCGCCCACTCTAAGACGAGGAGCGGGCAATGGCTACTGAACCCCGCCAAGAAAGCTGACGACCGCGTCAATGACGCGTCCCTGACGGGCTTCCCCGAGGCCGGCGAAGATCGGGAGGGCCAGCACTTCGGCGCTCGCTTGCTCCGATATCGGCAGCGATCCTTCGCGGTACCCGAGACTCGCGAAACACTCCTGACGGTGAAGGGGGACCGGATAGTAGATCACGCTCGCGATGTTCTGCGCTTGGAGGTGCGCCTGGAGCGCGTCCCGTCTCGACGTCCGAATGACGTACTGGTTGTAGATGTGCCCTTCGAAGCGCCTCCGCGGCGCTCGGAGCTGCGAATCGCTCAACCCGGCGCTCGCAAACGCGGCGTCGTATCGGTCGGCGTTCGCGCGGCGCTCGGCAGTCCAGGCTTCGAGCTCTGGGAGCTTCACGCGCAAGAGAGCCGCCTGAAGCGCATCGATGCGAAAGTTCCCCCCGACGACTCGGTGATAGTACTTCGGCTTGCTGCCATGCGCGCGGACCACGCGCGCCTTGTCGGCCAAGGTGGCGTCCTCTGTGGTGACGAGCCCAGCGTCGCCGAAGCCTCCGAGGTTCTTCGACGGGAAGAACGAAAAGCAGGCATACGCGCCCAGCGTGCCAACCGGACCGAGCGGGCTCTTCGTCCCGATCGCCTGAGCCGCGTCCTCGATGAGCGGAAGGTCGTGCTTCTTGGCGACTGTCGAGAGGCCAGCCATGTCACAAGCCTGGCCGAACAGATGTACGGGTAGAATCGCGCGCGTGCGCTCGGTCACCGCTGCGGCAACTTGCTCGACATCGATGTTGAAGGTGTCTGGCTCGATGTCGACAAACACCGGCTTCGCGCCCACACGGCTCACGCAACCTCCGGTTGCGAAGAACGTAAA
>Ga0316198_10000143_pt1 | contig 31427 bp, 29 predicted proteins | sample OudBieAanoxic_MG_FD_204935 | JGI IMG/M metagenome (GOLD analysis project Ga0316198, IMG submission 204935) | Coastal sediment microbial communities from Oude Bieten Haven, Netherlands - site A anoxic | ecosystem: Environmental > Aquatic > Marine > Coastal > Sediment | place: Netherlands... | reverse complement strand
TCTCGATGTTGTCATCGAACCACTCCCCCATCCCATCGCCAATTTCTGTCGTTTCCAGCACAACGCCGATCTCGGTATTGTGGAGGGTGGCACGCGGGTCGAGATTGAGCGAACCGATAAAGACTCTTTGACGGTCGAAAACAAACGATTTTGCGTGCAGGCTGGCCTTTGAAGATCCGTACGGGCCCTTTTTCTCTTTGCGCTGCTGCCGCGTCAGTCGTTTGTTCATTTCGTAGAGTTCAACCCCGTCACGCAGCAGTGCCTTACGGTACTTGGCATAGCCCGAGTGCACGATACCGACATCGTTGGAAGCCAGAGAATTGGTCAGTATCCGGACTCTTACACCCCGTCGGCTGAGTTGGGTCAGAAACGCCGTGCCTTTTTTCCCGGGGACAAAATAGGGCGAAAAGATGATCAGCTCCTCCTGGACACCAGCAAAATAGAGTCCCAACTGCGGCGCTAAATGATAGTCGGTCGCGTCGAAATCTTTTTGAATTTTTTGCGGCAAATCGTACACGACCTCGGCCTTGCCCCAGGAATAGCGAACCGCTTTGTGCCTGATATTATTGGCAAGATCCGAATCCCGCAAAGCCGTGAGGTAGGGAGAGTCCGCTTGCTGGGCGACAAATTCATTCAATTTTTGTCGCTGCTGTTCAATCTCCCCGGCGGTCGGCGGCTGGCCCTTGAGCACAAGCGCCGGGTAGGCGAGTTCGTTGTTCCAGTAAAGGTCGAACGCGTCTGAAACCTCATCGACCACCGGGCCGATGACGAGCACGTCCAGATCGGCAAAAGCCAGATCCGGATCGGCCTCGAAATATTCGTTGCCGATGTTGCGTCCCCCAAGAATGGTGACCTGGTTGTCCACCGTAAACGATTTGTTGTGCATGCGGCGGGTCACCGATCCCATGCGGGTGATAAATTGTGAGATGCGGCTCGTCTTGCGGCTGAACGGATTAAAAATACGCACTTCCATGTTGGGGTGGCTGTCAAGGACGGCTGCACCCAAGTCGCGTCCCCCCAGATCCATGTCGTCGACCAACAGACGCACCCGGACGCCCCGATCGGCCGCTTTGAGCAGTTGATCGATAAACAGTCTTCCGACCATATCGTTGTGGAGAAGGTAGTACTGGGCATCGATGCTGCGTTCAGCTACATGAGCCAACACACCACGGGCCACAAATGCATCCAGGCCGTTTCCCAGCAAAAAAAATCCGTATTGGCCGGGATGGGTGGCTATTTCATCCCGACGGGTTTGGCCAAGGTGAGTGTCTTCCGTATCCGTGTAGGCATGAGATATCGGTCGATCGAAATCTTTGGGCAGGGTGGCGCAGCCATACCCCAGCAAAGAGCCCAGTAACATCAAGGCAATAGCAAAGCGATAAAAGCGTAACATGTTCTTTCCTTTATCTGTCACATAAGAATTCTCGCCTGTTGCGCGATTTAGACCGCACAACAGGCGAGAATTCTTATTTAGAAATCAATCTGCCACTTGGCACCGGCGTACCCCAGATTCCCCAGGTCAGTGGCGGAAACGCTGTCGCCGATTCTTTCTTTGCCGTAATCGATATAGCCGATTTCGGGTATCAGGTAAACTTTCGGTGCCAGCGATATCGCGGCTTGAAGGTACAGTTGATAGAGGGTGTTTTCAAGATCGTTATTTTGCTGCCCCTTGCTGCGCAGGTAGCCACCGCCGGCTTCGAATTGCACCCGTTCGGTGGGGTTTAAGTCGAACGCCAGCATGGCCATGAAACTGTCAACATTGCCGACACGGCCGTTCATTCCGATGACCGGTGTCACAGCGGTCTCCGAATCACTCGGAAGCGTCGTCCCCAGCCAGCCGGCCGACGCACCATTGCGGTACCAGCTGACCTGCGGCTTGATCGTCACCGGTTCGAAGTTCAGCTTAGCACCGCCACCGATAACAACTGCGTTTATCGTTCCGCTGTTTGTACTTCCGTCGGTGAGGCTGGCGTAATACTTGTAGCTCTGCCAACCGCCGAAAATGTGGACACTCATGCCGTCGGTAAAACCAAACTCGTAGGAGGCTTCTATCTTGGGCCAATAGTTCTCGACGGTGAGAGCGTCCACGTTTCTGTCCGGGTCGGCGCTTTGTCCGGATGTCGGTGTGATGGCGGCGAACTTGAAACCATGGCCTTCGATCGCGATTTGTCCCCTGCGACTGCCGTAGGCGTGGCCTTGCTGATCCAAATTGTTGTCGCTGTTAAAGACCTGGTTGGAAAGTTCGAAATTAATTGGAGTGAAATCCTGGCCGACCTTCAGCCCCCAGTTGTCGGAAAACTTCCAGATGCCGTAGAGAAGACGGGTGGTGATGTTGGATTCGCCAGCACCGAATTCAAAGCGGGCATCGAGCGTGGCGCCTTTGACATTGGCACCGATGCGGGAGTTGCCCTGCAAGTCCCATTGCATGTTTTTGACTTCGGTTCGTCCGGCATCATCCGGGCCCAAATCCTTTAAGTCCTTACCAGTGAAAAAGGTTGCCACACGCGCACTACCATAGAGATTCCACTCGGTGGCGATGACAGTATTAGCGAAAAAGGAAGTCAGTGCTGCGGTAGCAAAGAAAACAATAAGATTTCTCAACTGTATTCCCTTCTAATCAAGGTCTCCCAATAGAATTTAATGCCTATGCTTTAAAGAGGAGGTGTGCGGATTAATACGTTTCCGTCCACAAATGGCCCTTTTCCGCAATTTCGGCGTCAATCACGCCTTGGGCGTGACAGGTCTGGAATCGCTTGTGCGGCGTACACAAGTACGCCTCCGCGCAATTACTTGAATTCCTTGAACGTGCAGAAAATTGCACATTTATGAATTGGACACTCTGTAATGCCTTTAACGACTTGCGGATGGGCACTAATTAGGTTTTCTAACTTCTGACACCAAAGTGTTTGCAATGGTACCTTTCATAGGCCAATCGACCACTTATTGCAACAATCAATGGGAGGAGGTTTTATTGAATCTGGATTTGGGATTCGTGATTAAGGGATTGGAATTACACTTGCGTCGCTGATTTAAATCATTTAGCCTGAAGGAGAAAAGAAAACCACGGCAGGAATTTAAACACCAGGGGGTGGCAACGATGGTCACAAACCAGTCAAATAATTCTACCGCGATTAAGGTGGACATAGCTTTAATAAAACTATTTTTAGGGATGACACCCGAAGAACGGCTGTTGTCGAATGATAAGCACATCCTAACCCTTATGGAATTACAAAATGCCTACACGGAAAAAAACGCAAGCATCCGATCTTAGCGCACTTTTGAAAGGGCTAAATGAAGCCGGTGTTGAGTTTATCGTTGTCGGCGGATTGGCGGCCGTTATTCAAGGTGTGCCGGTTACCACTTTTGATTTGGATATCGTTCATCGCCGGACCGATAAGAACATATCGAAAATGATAAAATTCCTCAAAACCGTTGAGGCGATTCAACGCCGTCCTGACGAGAATATCATACCCCCGAAGGAAACCGACTTAAAGGGAACAGGTCATGTATTGTTAACCACAAATCTTGGCCCATTGGATGTCTTGGGGGCGATTGAGAATGATCAAGGGTTCGATGATTTGATGCCCTCGGCCATTGCAATTGATTTTAAGGGTTCTACAACGTATGTTCTAAGCCTTCAAGTTTTAGTGGATTTGAAACGCGAATCGAAAATACCTGAGGATCAATATCGATTGCAGATATACGAAGAGACCCTGCGCCTGGCTAAAAAATCAGCAGACACCGATTAGAACTACCCGGCCGATACTCATTTACCCCAAGTTGTAAATTTTGCATCAATTCGCTTAAGGCAAACTGAAAGGGTTTCACCTTTCAGGGCAACGGTGAATTTCAGGCCCATAGGTCAAGCCGCCGTCTATCTACCGCATGCATAGAACAGCGGCGTTTCGAAAGATCTCGATCAAAGGGCAGGCTCATGAAAGCGTCCCTATGGGAAATTTCACTGGCTGTCCGCGATAATTTTAACCTGAAAACTCACCAGGTCAAACACCAGATGCATGCCGAGGTTTTCAAAGAATCGTGTGGAGCCGTAGATAACTTCCCATTGGGTCCGGTCGATGTCGAAATGGGCTTCCGCAGCTAGGCCGCCGTCTTCTGTTTTTGTAACGGTGGCTTGAAATGCCAAATCCGCCTTTATCCCTCGAAGTTCGAGGGTCGCTTTGAAGTCATAGTTCGGGGAACTCAGGAAAGGTGTTTGGACCGCGCGGCCTTGATTAATGGTCAACACGGCGGTGGGGAATATTTTAACGAAGAAAAAATCGTCGGATTTAAGATGTGAAACCAAAACTGGATGAAGTTCGTCACCTTTGAGGTTGGTGTTGTCGATCGACTCCATCTCGATCTCGAACACGCCGGTTATAATTGAATTTTTTACCGCAACCTGCCCTTTTTTTATCCCCACCGTCCCGAAATGCTTGGTGTTCGGGTTCCGGCCGGACCACTCGATGACGCTTTGACCGGTATCGACACGGAATTTTCCGTCATCCAACCTCAGCACGGTTTCGGGGTCAGTCATGTCCGGATAATCACCTTGGATCTCATAACCCATAGCGCGCCAGGCCTCGAGTCCGCCAATCAAGATGCTGACATTTTCGTAGCCCTCGCGCTGCAGTTTTTCAGCGGCAGTGAGGGCGTCCATGGAGCGGCTGCTCGATCCGTACAAAATGATCTCTGACTTTATGCCGGCCGCAATGGCTTGCACTTGCTCAAGAAAGCTCACCTCGAAGACACAGGCGCCGCGTGCGCCCGGCAGATGAACCTTTTCAAAGTGAACGCCGGGCAGGGTATCGATCAGGATCAATGAATCTTTATTGTTAATTCGCTCCATCAGTTCTTCAACTTCAATGGACTTGAAAATCTTCTCTTCGGCCATGTTTTTCCTCCTTTCACAAGATTAGGTTATCTATTCAAATTGTTACAATATATTAGGTACCGAATTTTTAATAGCAAGAAGTCCCCATCTTCTTGGGCCATTATAGTAGTTTTAGCCTATCATACGGCTTCGATTCTTCCCTCATTGATAATCCCGCGGAGATGCTGACTTTATATCTCAGTAATTCTCAGGCGATGATCCTGTATTTCGTGCTGATAAGAAGATAAAAATAGTGGAGAGGGTGTGACCATGAAAAACGTCGGAAAAATGATACTAAATATTCTGTGCATAACTTTGTTGGTGCAACCAATGGTGTCTGGTGCCACCGAAATAGAAGACATTAGATTCGAGCGCGGCTTCCAGACGGCGGAAACCGACCTCGAACTCAAGGGCGTCGGGCTCTTACGCTACCTCGGCTTCATAAAGGCCTACGCCGGGGCATTCTACCTGGAAGAAGGCATACCCATAGATGATGCCCTGGCCGATAAAGCAAAAAGGATCGAAGTCGAATACTTCAAACCTTTTAAAGGGGAAGATTTTGGTCCGGCCACAGTTAAAATGATGGAAAAAAATGTCAGCAGAGAAACCATCGAAAGGATCCGCGACCAAATTGACTACCACAATTCACTGTACGAAGACGTCGAGCCTGGGGACCGCTACGCACTGACGTATGTTCCTGGGAAAGGCACCGAACTAGCTTTGAACGGTGAGCCCAAGGGAGTTGTCGAAGGAGCTGAATTCGCGTCGGCGCTATTTTCGATCTGGATCGGCAAAAAACCGATCGACAAGTCCTTCAAACGGCAAATTATGGGATTGTGATGACTGAATCAACGCCACAAAAGATTCCGCTCTTAAGAAAATTGACTTATTCTATGCCGGCCTTTTCTCTGGCAGTGGTGGGAATACCGGTCTATGTCTACCTACCGAAGTTCTACACGGATGTCGTGGGTATCGATATTGCGAGCTTGGGCATCATTCTATTCAGCGTGCGAATCTTCGATGCTGTTACCGATCCGGCCATTGGCTACTTTTCTGACCGAACGCATACCCGATACGGCCGGCGGAGACCCTATATCGCCTTGGGGTCCATATTTGTGGCCCTATCAATGTACTTTTTGTTCAACCCTCCTGAGGCTTCACCAGCATTCGAGACGGTTTGGTTTGCCGTTTTCATTTATGCGCTTTTCCTTTTCTGGACGGTGGTCATTGTCCCATACGAGTCATTAGGTCCAGAAATCACTTTTGACTACCACGACCGGACGTCTCTATTTGCAATGCGTGACGGGTTGCTGATTGCAGGCACCCTCGCCGCGGCGAGTTCTCCGGCCTTGATTCAATGGTTGTTCAGCCTTTCAGACGATGGCAGCGGTGAAAGGGCCAAGTTTTTCTGGATATCGGTTCTTTACGCCCCCTTAATCATTGCAACATGTTGGTGGTGCGTTCTGTCCATAAAAGAGCGCCCCCAGAAGATTCAGAATACACATGTCAATTTTTGGCAGGGGCTAAGACAGGTTGTCAGAAACCGTCCGTTCATCATTCTCTTGGTGGCATACACTATCAGTGCCATCGGTAACAATCTTCCGGCGACGCTGATCCTTTATTACGTCCAGTATGTCCTTCAGTCCGATCTGGCTGACCTCTTTCTCCTGATCTATTTTGCATCCGGCATCCTGTTTTTGCCGGGTTGGATTAAGGTTTCGCGTAAAACAGGAAAAAAATTTGCTTGGCTGGCTTCCATGGCGATCAACACCGGGGCATTCATCGGCGTCTTCTTTCTCGGACCTGGTGACACAATTGTCTATGGTGTTCTGGTTTTTGTTTCAGGCATCGGTTTTGGGGCCACACTGGCCATACCATCTGCCATTCAGGCCGACGTCATCGACTATGATGAGCTTCTGACCGGTGAGAGACGTGAGGGCCAATATATCGGTTTGTGGTCGATCGCCAAGAAACTGGCGGCAGCCGTTGGTGTCGGTATCGGGTTATCCGCTCTGGGTCTGGCCGGTTATAGGCCCAATATTGAGCAATCCGATCAGGTGGTGCTGACACTTCGAACGCTTTATGCCCTGGTACCGTCCATTTGTAACATCATCGCCTTCGGGATCACACTGTCGTACCCGATAAGCAGCGGTGTCCACCGCGACATCCGAACGGCCATTTCGCAACGTCGCAAGGGCCATACGGTACATAACCCCTTGGTACCCGATCAGGTACTCGCATAGGATTGGGCAGGAAAATAGTTAGATGGAACCCGTAACGAAAATATTACTCTTAAATCTTGCAGCTGTTGTTGCCATGATGGTCATCGGCTGGATTGTCAGTCTTGTATACCGAAATGTGACAATAGTGGACAGTTTGTGGGGGTTGGGCTTCGTTCTGATTGCATGGATGACGTTTTTCCTTTCAGAAGGGTACACGGTGCGCAAAACCATGATTGCCGCCATGGTAACGCTATGGGGACTGAGATTGAGCCTATACTTGTCATTGCGGAATTGGGGCAAAGGTGAAGATCCGCGCTACGGCCTTTGGCGAAAGGAAAGCGGCGACAATTTTTGGTTAATCAGTCTGTTCAAAGTCTTCATCCTTCAAGCTGTTTTTATGTGGTGCATATCGATGGCACCGCAGTTCGGTCAAATGTCGCCGATACCAAATCATCTGATTTGGCTCGATATTTTGGGGACATTCATATGGACAGCCGGTTTTCTATTCGAATCGGTTGGTGACTGGCAGCTGGCCCGCTTCAAGTTAGATCCGGAGAGCAAAGGCAAAGTTATGGACCAGGGTCTGTGGGCCTATTCCCGACACCCGAACTACTTTGGCGAATTTCTGGTCTGGTGGGGATTGTTCCTGGTGACCTTCACAAATCCCGGCAACTGGTGGACGGTCTGCAGTCCGTTGATCGTCACAGTGGTGTTACTCAAAATGACAGGGATTCCATTGACAGAAAAAGCAATTACCAGCACGCGTCCGGGATATGAGGAATACGTAAAACGCACCAACGCATTCATCCCGTGGTTTCCAAAGAAGGAGGCAGAGTGAATATGTTGATGGACATGGCAGACAAAGGCATTTTGCCCGATCGCCTGATTCGGTTGGGGATTCGATATTTGGACAAGAAGCGATTGACGCAGGAGGATCGGGGCGCCCCCCAAAAACAGCGTGAGGCTCTCGAACGTTTTATCGCTCACATGAATGAATCCCCGATCGCCCTGAACACAAAAGAAGCCAACGAGCAACACTACGAAGTCCCTGCAAGCTTTTTCAAGGTCGTGCTCGGCAAGCACCTGAAGTACAGCGGGTGCTACTGGCCGGAAGACATCCGGAGCCTCGATGAGGCCGAAGAGGCCATGTTGACATTGACCTGCGAGCGGGCCGGGATCTCAGACGGCATGAGTATTTTGGAACTCGGCTGCGGCTGGGGGTCGTTGTCTTTATGGATGGCACGGCGCTACCCGGAAAGCCGGATTGTCGCCGTGTCAAACTCCGCGTCCCAAAGGAAATATATCAGCGCCAGGGCAACTGAACGAAGTCTGACCAACCTTCAAGTGATCACAGCCGACATGAACGATTTCAGCACGGACCAGAGTTTCGACCGCGTGGTATCCGTAGAAATGTTCGAGCACATGCGCAACTGGCCCCGCCTGCTCGAGCGCATAAACACGTGGCTGGCACCCGAGGGTAAATTGTTCATCCATATCTTCACTCACCGGAAGTTTGCATACGCCTATGAAACCAGCGGGAAAGACGACTGGATGGGCCGCTATTTCTTCACCGGCGGCATCATGCCCTCGGATGATTTGCTTTTTCGCCTTCAGGGTAACCTGGAAGTCGAAAGGCACTGGCGGGTCAATGGAAGGCATTACAGCCAAACAGCTGAAGCCTGGTTGGCGAATATGGACAAAAACCGAAAGAAGATTATGCCGGTCATGCAGGAGACTTACGGGCATAAAGTCGCATTGCGCTGGTTTCAGCGCTGGCGAATTTTCTTTATGGCCTGCGCCGAGCTTTGGGGCTATCGCGGCGGTCGGGAGTGGCTCGTGTCTCACTACCTGCTAAGTAAACGATCGTTGGCAAAAACAAACAACAAAGGATGACTTATAATGGTGAATCTCGATCCGGTGTTGCTGGCTCGTATTCAATTCGCCTTTACGATATCTTTTCACATCATTTTCCCCGCCTTCACGATCGGCCTGGCCAGTTGGTTGGCCGTGGTGGAGTGGCGGCTTTTGAAGACCGGTAACCCGATCTACGAAGAAATTTACCGTATGTGGGTAAAAATATTTGCGGTAACCTTCGGCATGGGTGTCGTTTCCGGTGTGGTCATGTCATACCAGTTCGGCACCAATTGGTCGGTTTTTTCGGATAAGGTCGGCAACGTCATCGGCCCGCTTCTCGGGTTTGAGGTATTGACGGCGTTTTTCCTCGAGGCATCATTTCTCGGTATCATGCTGTTCGGCTGGAATCGGGTCAGCCCCAGGATGCACTTCGCTGCGACCATCATCGTTGCTTTCGGAACCCTGTTGTCGGCCTTTTGGATTCTGTCGGCCAACAGCTGGATGCAAACCCCGCAGGGCTTTTTTGAGGGTGATGACGGCCGACTGTATCCGACGAATTGGATCCAGATTATTTTCAATCCCTCGTTCCCCTATCGTCTTACTCACATGGTTGTCGCGTCTTACTTGACCACAGCGTTCGTCGTCGGTGGTATCGGCGCGTATTATTTGTGGCGCAAACGCTATGTGAAGCACGCTCGGATCATGTTTGGGATGGCCATGTTGATGGCCGTCTTCATTGCACCGCTGCAACCCCTGATCGGCGATCTGCATGGTTTGAACACCCTGAAACATCAGCCAGCCAAAGTCGCAGCCATGGAGGGTCTCTGGGAGACCCAAACCGGTGCGGCACTGAAATTGTTCGGCTGGCCGGACCAGGAGGAAGAACGTACCAAATTTGCCATTGAAATTCCCAAGCTGTCGAGTTTGATCCTCACTCACGACCTCGACGGTGAAGTCAAGGGCCTCAAGGAGTGGCCTAAAGAAGAACGACCGCCGGTGGCCTGGGTCTTCTGGTCTTTTCGGGTCATGGTGGGCATCGGTGTTCTGATGGTTTTGACGGGTATCTTTGCGGCGGTGCTCTTTTGGCGCAAGAAACTCTTCGACACGCGCTGGTTTCAATACTGGTGCATGGCGCTCACGCCCTCGGGCTTCGTTGCCGTCCTTGCCGGCTGGTTTGTGACCGAAATCGGCCGACAGCCTTATGTGGCCTACGGTATCATTCGGACGGCCGACGCCGTCTCTCCGGTTGTCGGTCCCCAGGTGGCCGTATCACTGCTGGCTTTCATCGTCGTCTATACCCTCGTTTTCGGTGCGGGCAGCTATTACATCCTGCGCCTGATTCAAAAAGGGCCCGGCACACCGGAAAAAGACTACGGTGCACACGGTATGGACAGTCCGCCGCTGTTGACGGACCTAGCCTCTGATCAAGGAGGTAGAAGTGTTTAGCTTCAGCGCGTATATTGACTTGCCGCTCATATGGTTCGGACTGATTTCGACCGCCATTTTTCTTTATGTCGTTTTAGATGGGTTCGATCTGGGGGTCGGTATCCTGTTTCCTTTTGCCCCGACCGACAGGTGCCGCGACCGGATGATGAATTCGATCGCTCCTTTCTGGGACGGCAACGAGACGTGGCTGGTGCTCGGCGGCGGCGGTTTGTTTGCCGCTTTCCCCTTGGCGTATGCCGTTATCATGCCGGCCCTGTACTTTCCCGTTATCATTATGCTGCTGGGTCTAGTGTTTCGCGGGGTGGCGTTCGAGTTCCGATTCAAAGCGTCGGGCAAATCGAGAATCCTGTGGGACTATGCTTTTCATTTCGGCTCGCTGGCGGCGGCATTCATGCAGGGCATGTTTCTGGGGGCCTTTGTGCAGGGAATCTCAGTGGACGGCCGCAACTTTTCGGGTGGCCCCTTTGATTGGTTGAGCGCCTTCAGCACGATGACGGGCCTGGCGCTGGTGTGCGGCTACATTCTCATGGGCGCGACCTGGCTGATCATGAAAACCGACGGCGAAACGCAGCAGTGGGCACGCAAATGCGCCGCTTATATAACCGTTTTCGTTGCGCTGTTCATGGGACTGGTGAGCCTGAGTATGCCGTTTCTGAACCAGGACGTGAAAGCGCTGTGGTTCAGTTTGCCGAATTTTTTCTACCTTCTGCCCATGCCGGTCCTGTCGATCGTTTTGGTCATTCTCCTGTGGCATGATCTTCACTCGAAAAGAGAATACCGCCCGTTCTTGCTGAGCATTGGGCTTTTCGTATTGAACTATATCGGTCTGGGAATCAGTCTGTGGCCGTGGATCGTCCCTTACGAGATAACGATCTGGCAGGCAGCGGCGGCACCGGAGTCCCAATCCCTAATGCTGGTCGGTACGGTCATCATGCTGCCCTTGGTACTCGGTTACACCGGTTACTGTTATTATGTCTTCAAAGGCAAAACGAGTGATGAAGCAGCTTACTGAAAAGCGCCGGCAATGGGCGTGGTTTTTGGTTCTCTGGGCCGGCGGCCTGGCAGCGGTTTTCTTGCTCGCGCAGGCGATACGATGGCTAATGAGGATCGGCTGATTCAACGAGCCTTGTAGGCGTTTTGTTATTTGTGCGTGTCCCCCCACAAAAATTAGATTTCGGTTCCGGGTAAGGCTGCAGTGATCTGGCGACCTCAGGTGAAAGGGGCAACGCCGAGATCGACAGAAAGCGAGAGCCCCGCCCGGGGCCGAATGAAGCCATTTGTGGATTGATACAACTTGATTCGGGTCGTTCGCAAACACATTGGGAGGTAAAAGCAAATGAATAGAGATATAGATGATATACTCGTAAAAATTGGTGAAGAATTCGGGGATAGTATTGGCGAAGGTGCACGAAACTATCTCGAGGTTGATATCGGCAGGAAAGCCGACCAGTTGGGGCGGCCTGAGATAGGAAAGAAGTTTCGCAACGTCTGCGCCGTGGTGCCCCTAAAAAAATCGACCGAGGGAATGAAGGTTCGCATCGACGGCCGGACGTTTATCGACTATGCCCAGTTCGAATCCGGCGTTGTCGTTCCCGGATACGTGGCCAGAGAGGCCGGTCTCACCTACAAAACCTTTTTACCATCCGGCAGCATGATACTCAATTTTGCATAGAAGTGGTTGTAGAAAAAAACGTTCAAATAACGGAACGTTTCTTTCTACAACCACTATAAAACTACTTCTAAACAATTGCGTGAGCGGAAGCCGGGCTTTCGGCTTCCGCTCACGTCGGGTAAACATCCTGCCGGAACATCGATTTTGTAAATAGCATTTGAACATCACCGATATATCTCTCGGTGAAACCTGCCTCGCAGTAGCAAAGATAGAATTCCCACATACGTGTAAATTGCTCGGGAAATCCCATCGTTCGAACCCTATCGATTTTTTTGAAAAACCGCTTGCGCCATTCCCTTAATGTTCGCGAGTAGTGCATGGTAATGTCTTCGAGGTGAACGAGCCGCAGGTCCGTGCCGCGGGTGATCGCATTGCTGATGGCCGTAACGGACGGGATGCAGCTGCCAGGGAAAATATACCGCTTAATGAAATCCACCGACCGCTTGTGGCGGTCAAAAAACTGGTCGGCAATGGTTATGGCTTGAAGAGCCATCATTCCGTCTTCTTTGAGCAAACGGCTGCAGTGCTTGAAAAAAACGGGCAAGTATTGGTGGCCGACGGCCTCGATCATCTCAATGGACACGAGTTTGTCAAAACGACCATCCAGGTCTCGGTAATCTTTTTTCAACAATTGAACCCGGTTATCAATGCCGGCTTTTTTAAAGCGCGCCTTTGCATATTGATATTGCCGGTCGGATATGGTGGTTGTGGTTACTTCAACTCCGTATTTAAGAGCTGCATGGACCGCAAATCCCCCCCAGCCGGTGCCGATTTCAACGACACTGTCTCCCGGTCGGAGCTTCAGCTTGCGGCAAATCCGATCATATTTTGCTACCGAAGCCTCTTTAAGGGTGCTCTCAGGGTGCTCGAATATCCCGGAGGAATACGTCATCGTTTCATCTAAGAACAGCGCATAAAACTCGTTGCCAAGGTCGTAGTGGGCAACGATGTTCTGGCGGCTGCCCGCGCGAGTATTCTTATTCAGCATATGGTAAATTGTGTGCAGTGGCGCCATCACGCGTGACCAGCCTTTGTCCAAACCTTCGAATACCTGCTGATTGAGGATCACGATTCGAATAGTGGTTGTCAGATCGTCAGGTGACCACAACCCGGCCATATAGGCTTCAGCCGCACCGATGCTGCCGCCGAAAACCGTGCGGGTATAAAAGCGGGGGTGCCGCACACGGATTCTGGCACCTAATTCAGCGGTTTGGGAACGATTACCGAAGTGATACTCTTGATCGTTTTCGATAAGGGTAATTTGTCCTTTGCGAATCTTTTTCAGCATTGCCAAGAAAATCTGGCGACTGACTCTATCGATCGCCCTTTCCTTGGGCGTTATAAGGGCGGGCAATTCGTTTGGAATAATAGATTCCGTCATGCAATAATCTCCAGCTGTCTTTGGTAACCTGATATTTTGGGTGCGGAACAGTTTTTCCGGTCAGGGAGCAGGCTTAATAAAATAATGGTCACTGATTGTTTGAAAACAATCACCTATGTATTATATTTTTTGACGTTGTAAATAAACTATTTGGCGCATCATAGAGTGGTTTTCAAAAAAACGTTCCGTTATTCGAACAATTCTTTCTTCAACCACTGGTACCATCCTTTGATATTTCGGAATTAATTTTTGAAAAGCAGTCTAAAACTGCTGTTTATTCTTAAGAAGGACATTACTGCTTCTTCGGATGTGTATAAAAAGGCGTTTTTTTTATCATCAACCGCAGCGCCTGCCAGTAGATCATGGATGTCACCTTGAGGGTCATCAAAGGGTATTTCATCAACACCCGGCTCATGGCCTGGCGATTGATAGCACATCGTTTAAGCGCGAGACTGGCATCGAACAATCGTTGTCCGCACTCGAAATCAATCATGTGGACCCGAATGACATCACCCGGCTCACAAAATCGCCAATCGTAATCGATGTTCATGTGGATAAAGGGTGAAACGTGAAACTCTTTGGCAAAGCGATGACGGCGCCAATTCTTGAAAGGATGCTCGTTCTGCTCTTGCCCCAAAACGTAGCAATGGCGCTCTCCCCAGGGGGTGTTGTGAATCTCGACGACAATGGTCTCAACATACGTGTCAGCTGAATCGTAGCAGTAATAAAAACTGGCGGGATTAAAACAAAAACCGAAGTATCGCAGGTGGGTCAGCAGGCGAATGGGACCCTGTGGCCGGTTGCCGAGCTGCTTTTCAACAAGGTCCCGGACCGCCCGGTCGAGGGAAAATCTCGGATCCCCGAAATGATCCCTGCGACGCAAACAGGCCACATTCAGCTGCTCATTTGACCACAAGGGATGAAGTTTGAAGACGGTCTCAATCTCAGACAGATCGAGAAACATTAAAAACAGGCGGTACTTAAAGCTATTCGGCCGCGGCCGGAGCCGCCGATGACGGATGGTCCCTTCGTATAGGCAACTCTTCATAAGTCTAATAGTGTCGTGTCATTTTTTAAGTGTCTCGACTGCCTTGAGCGACGCAATTGAATGCATACAAGGTTCCCGGTTCAAGGTTCAGAGGTTCAGGGTTCAGCACTGCCTCTGGCCGCAAGCATCCAGTTTGATCGAGGAGGAAACTTTTAAGATTCGCTGAAAAATTCGAAATCGCAAATAACAAACTTTTTTACTTTATATAATAATCATCGTTTCAAATATTTGCTATCTTCTGGAACTGTCAAACTCTGGGGGTCTCCCCTGTAAAACTGGGGGTTTGCCGATGATTATTATTTGTATTTTGGTACTTGGCATTATCTCAGGAGGGCGGGCAAGCCCTGAAATCTAAACCAACACTGCCGATGTACATTGTTATGTTCCCAAGCTTGAAATATCAGGCAGCGGGCGACAATGGATAAGACAATTTATGTGTGACAAGACACTATAGGGTTTTTCCAAACGTCTTGCACACCTCCAGAGCGCTTTTGACGCCGTCCTCATGGAACCCATAGCCCCAGTAAGCCCCGCAGTAGTGGGTGCGATTGACGCCACTGATTTCACGATGACTGTGCCGGGCGGCCAGGCTTTCCGGATTGTAAACCGGGTGATGATACGTCATCTGCTTATAGATCTTTTCGGGATTGACGGCTTTGGCCAGGTTGAGCGAGACACACAATTCCTGTGGCGCACCGATACTTTGCAATATGTTCATGTCGTACGTGACGGCCACACGGCCGAGATCCTCTTTCGGAATATGATAATTCCAACCTGCCCATGCCGCCTTCTTGCTGGGAAGCAATGATTCGTCAGAATGCAATACGGCAATATTCTCCTGATAGGGGATGACGCCGAGAATATTTTTCTCTGCATCCGTCGGATCCTCCAGGAGCGCCAGGGCCTGGTCGCTATGGGTCGCAATCACAACGTTGTCGAATTTCTCAGTCGGCGCATTGGCCGGCTGAACTTCCACACCGTCCACCTGACGACGAATAGCGGTGACTGGGCAATCAACACGAATGTGGTTTCGGTAGGGCTTCGTCAGCGGTTTAACATATTGCCGTGAACCGCCCGTAATCGTCAACCACTGGGGTTGATCCTTGACATTCAAGAACCCGTGATTTTTAAAAAATTCAGCAAAATACCTAACAGGAAATTGATTGAATTTCACCGGGTCCGCCGACCAGATCGCCTCCCCCATTGGGATGATGAAATGCTGGACAAACCCCTGCGAATACCCTTTTTGGGTCAGATAATCCGAGAGTGTCAGTTCATAATCATTGGTCTGCAACAGTTTTTCGGCATCCTTCTTAAAACGCGATACGTCCCAGAGCATTCGATAAAAAGTCGGTCGAAAAATGTTGCGCCGCTGAATGAACAGGGAATTGAGCGTGCTGGGACTAAATTCCAGACCGGTTTTTTCACATTGAACGCTAAAACTCATGACCGAGTCTTGCCAGCCGACACCCAGACGTTTCATCAATTTGATAAAATTGGGATAGGTCTTGGCGTTAAACACGATAAACCCGGTATCCACAGGATATTGCTGCCCGTTGAGCGTAACGTCCGCCGTGTTGGTGTGTCCGCCGATATAATCGTTGGCTTCAAAGAGAACGACCTCGTGATCCGCGCTCAAAAGGTAGGCGGCGGTCATTCCAGAAATCCCGGAACCGATAACGGCTATCTTCATGTGATGACCTCAGACCTCAAATCAATAACGCCGTGAATATGATTAGAAGTGGTTTTAAAACCCCATCTAAGACCCAATGGCTGTGTTGCAGCCCTCAATCCTGACCTGCGCTTTTAAAACCAACTCTATGTAGTGTCCATCCATAAATGAGGATTTTTTCCTCTGGGTCCTGCCTGTGTCGGGATGCGGCCTTGCCGAACGAAAAAAATCCTCATTTATGAATTGGACACTCTTTAATGCCTTTAACGACTCGCGGATGGGCAGTATATAGATTATGAGACGTTCGCTGTCAGTTTCCGCCGGGCATTGGCTTGGCCGTTTGTCGCCCGACCAATCGATCAGCGTTGAGAATACGCTCAGAAACGGGGCGCAGGTCCCGAACAATGCCGAGCCATGACATCAACACCAGCAGGTAGTAAGTGATATCGATCTCCCACCAGTAGAATCCCTGGCGGGCAGTAACCGGGTAGTGGTGATGGTTATTGTGCCACCCTTCCCCGAGGGTTATGATTGACAAAAGCGCGTTGTTGCGACTGGTATCGGGTGTATCATACCGCCGCGTTCCATACATGTGGTCAAAAGAGTTGATTGTCACCGTGGCATGCAGCAGCACTGTGGTGGAAATGAAGAACCCCCACACGACCATTTGCCATCCGTTGGTCCCGAGTTGGGGCGCAAAACGCTCGAGCCGTTCACCGAAAACGTATAATGAAATTGCCAGAAAAACGGGTACCACCGTATCGAAACGGTTCAGCCAGCGGAGTTCGGGAAATTTCGCCCAGTCCCTGACGTATTTCATTTGGGTCGGAAAGTTCGCTTTCGAGGTCATCCAGCCGATGTGGCTCCACCAGAAACCGTGACGACTGGGGGAGTGAACATCCTGCTCCTGGTCGGTATACCGGTGATGGTGGCGATGATGCGCGGCCCACCATAAAGGACCGCGTTGCACGGAAGCGTTGCCCAGAACGCCGAAGATAAATTGCCACATTCGATTGGTCTTGAATGTTTTGTGCGAAAAATAGCGGTGGTAAAAACCGGTTATGGCAAACATGCGGATGATGTAGAGGGATAGCGACACGATGACCGCTGTCCAACTCCAGCCAACCCAGAAAACGGCCAGGCAACTGAGATGGAGGAAAAGGAGTGGTAAAATCCGCGGCCAATCCACCTTTTTCTGTTCACCTTCAGGCAGGGTTTCCGCATCCGCTTCTGTGTCAAACCAGCGCAGGAGGGCAACGAGAATCTGAGATTTCGAATTGCTTTTATTGGCAACAGTCATTTTGAGACAGGCATCCTTCACCATAATTTTGATTGAGATAAACATGAAATCGAACAAAAATCAACGAATCGGCGAATTTATATCCAGATAACTTTACAAGCAGCTCAAAAACGAATAAATTCCCCACGTAAGAATAATTTCCGCGTTCACACGATCAGCCATTCGAAGCAGATCACGATAACGCTTCAATGCCCTGAGACAACAATGAGGAGGGTATAGAGTGGGAACCCGCAAAAAAAGCGACGGCGCTGGATCGCTGCATCACTCTGACGAGTTAGCCCGAACGGTATTGAACTCCATGTCCGCACACATCGCCATAATCGACGATCATGGTATCATTTTAGAAACCAATACGGCCTGGCGGACATTCGCAATTCGTAGCGGTATGCCGGAAACCTATGACGGCAGAGGGGTTAACTACCTTGCCGTTTGTGAGGCAACCCTGGGGTCTGATGCCGATGACGCCGCTGCGGTCGCCAAGGGCATCCGATCTGTCATCAGCGGTGACCAAAAAGAGTTTCTTTATGATTACCCCTGCCATTCCGAGGATGGCCCCCACTGGTATTACATGCGCGCCATCCGGATGTCCGGCAGCGGCCCCATCCGCGTTGTCATCAGCCACGAGGAGATTACAAATTTAAAACTGGCCGAGGAGGCGCTGAAAAAAAGCCAGGAAGCGCTTTTTGAACAAAAACAAAGCCTGGAGGAAACCAACATTGCGTTGAAAGTCCTTCTGAAACAGCGAGGGGAAGATAAGGACGAACTCGAAAAAAAAGTGCTGGCCAATGTCAAAGATCTGGTTTTACCTTACGTCGAAAAATTGAAAAATGCGCGGCTGAAACCCAAAGAAAAAACACTGGTGGAAATCGTCGAGGACCACCTGAACGATGTTATCTCCCCTCTTCTCCAATCGTTTACCAATGCAAAAATCCTGTTGACACCCCAGGAGATGCATGTGGCCAGTTTGGTCAAGGATGGCAAAACCAGCAAGGAAATCGCCAACATTCTCAACGTTGCCGAAACGACGGTCAATTTTCACAGAAAAAATCTGCGGCAAAAATTCGGCCTGACAAACAAGCAATCAAATCTCAGGTCGTATTTGATGTCGATCTCATAGCCCGTCTTCCACGAGCTGCCTCGATATTAGAATGTTGGTTCAAAGGCGAGGCCGAGAATCCCAATTTTAAGATAACTTCTAGTTTTTGATGCATTCTAATAGTTCTTTCCTACCATAAACTCCAGATAGCACTCTTATTGCCCCTCAGACCCAGGTGGTTAAATTTAAAATACTCAAACATTAGAGATCTCTTTGGCAGAATTGTTACTAGTTTCCGTCCACAAATGGCCCTTTTCCGCAATTCCCCGCCTACTTCGGGACAGGTCGGCGTCAATCGGTAGAATCGTTTGTGCGGCTTACACTAGTAAGCCTCCGCGCAATTCCTTGATTTTCTTTAACTTGCAGAAAATTGCACATTTCTGAATCGGAAACTTATCAGAGCTCTTCATAACGTCGTGGATGGACACTAACTAAACAAAAATTTTGCGGAGGGCATGGGTTGCGTATGTTCTCATCAGTAGCGGAAACAGAAGGAGGATCTCAATGAAAAAAATCGACATGGACAGTCTGGTTGACATTATCTTCAGCCTGAGATGGAAAAGTGATGTTAGCTATCACACAGATTGTTATCAAGCCAGCGATGTCAACATCTGGCGAGACTATTTTCCGCCGGGATTGTTGAATTCGCTTCTGGGTAAGGAAACCGGGGAACGTGTTGTCGTCCCCTTAAATAGCGATGATTCAGTTCCCGGATACGATACGAAAAAACTGCTTACCGTTAAAAGGAATCAATTCCAGAATACGCCGGAGCGTCAGAAGTCCAAGCAGCCACAATTTGGGCGCTTTTATCCCCAAGGATGGCTCAAGGACGTCGGCGGCATCTACACAGCCAACATTCAACCCTTTCGATGTGTCGGTGTTAATAACGGGAATATGACCGTCGATCTCAATCATCCGATTGCGGGTAAGAATCCCAAGCTATCCTGCCTGATTGGTAAAGTGGAGAAAAAGAAAGTCGAACGGGGCGGAACCAGCATCGACTGGATTGAAACGCTCACTGATGGGCCCGGCATGCAAGCGCGATGGCAAAACCAAGCGACCGAATATTTCACTGAAGATGCCTTTGACCGCAAGGATGAACGGCCGGATGACAGATTTTACGAAAGGCCCCGTTTTGTTCAACACATTGACGACACCGCCATTGAAATGGTGCAAAATACCTATGGACGCTTTCTCACCAATGGTATGCGTGTGCTGGATCTGATGAGCAGCTGGCAATCACACGTGCCCCCGAACATACGGTTGGAAAGGCTTGACGGGCTTGGACTGAACTCAGAAGAGCTAAAAAGAAACAGACAACTAACCAAACACATCGTACAGGATCTCAATATTAACAAGATCCTACCCTACGAGAAGAATACCTTTGACGTGGTGTTGAACACAGTGTCGGTTGAGTATTTAACGGATCCCATATCCATTTTTAGGGAGGTTGCACGAGTACTGCGTCCGGAGGGGCATTTTGTGGTTACATTTTCAAACCGCTGGTTTCCACACAAAGCTGTCAAGATCTGGGAAGAACTGCACGATTTTGAGCGCATGGGGCTTGTCTCGGAGTATTTCATGCGCTCAGGAGGTTTCACAGGTATGAATACCTACTCGATTCGGGGGTTACCCCGGCCACATGACGATAAATATTTTCCTGATTTGCGGTTCTCCGATCCTGTTTTTGCCGTTTGGGGGCAAAATAGATAGGGTTTCAACCAGGTTATTATGACAATGCAAATCAGGAGGTTGCGATGGTGCGAGTATATGTGGGGGTATCCTTGGTTCTAATGACCATAATGATAGGATGTACCGGAGTTCCAGATGGATTTAAACCGGTCGAAAATTTCGAAATCGAGCGGTATCTTGGGAAATGGTACGAGATCGCGCGCCTGGATCACAAGTTCGAACGCGACATGAGCAACGTCAGTGCAACGTATACAGCCAATGATTCAGGCGACATTACGGTGGTCAACAGAGGTTACAAGGTCAAGACCGATGAGTGGAAATCAATACAAGGAAAGGCGCGACCTGTCGGTAATGAAAATACCGGCAGCCTCAAAGTTTCATTTTTTGGGCCTTTTTATGGTGGCTACCACATCATTGACTTGGATCAGCAAACCTACAGCTATGCAATGGTGGTGGGTCCAAGTCGCTCCTATTTCTGGATCTTATCCCGGGATAAAGTAGTGGATCCGCAGCTGTTCGATGAACTTGTCTCCCGGGCGGGCGGAATGGGCATCGATACGAAAAAGCTCATACTGGTTGAACAAAATTTACCTGAGGGGTGAAAAGCACTTTCAATGAGCCAAGTTGCCGATTCGAGAGGTAAGAAAACTTACACACTGAGCCCCTGCACGCGGAGATTCAACTGTGTGTTATCCGTGAAGACCGGGAGCGGTCGATTCGTCGAGCCACTAAAGTATTTCGGAAGCGTAAAAGCAGCGAACGCAAGGCTTTTGAAGATCCTCGGTTCTCTCGAAAACGCGCACATCGTAACCTCCGATGAACAATACATTCATGCGGAGTTTGGGTCTCCAGTATTCAAATTTGTCGACGATGTCGTATTCCTTATAGATGAGAATACGGGGACGATCCAGTTGAAATCGGCTTCGCGTGTGGGGTCCTACGACTTCGGCGTCAACCGCAAGCGAATAAAAATGATACGCGACCTCTTTGAAGAAGAGAAAACAGATGATTCAACGATTTGAACCAAGGGTAAATTTCCGACGAGAAGCGAAAAATTTGCTTATGCCCAATAAATGACGACTGCGGTAGCTTCGCATCAACTAACGAAGATCCGGAGGACTGAGTGGGCAAGGATATCGTCGGCTGATATCCACATAATATCAACATTCGTTATATTCTAACCACAAGGAGAAACCAATGAGCGATACAGAAGAAAAGACCCTTTGCGCGCTGCAAGAAGAAGGCTACATCTACTCTCATATAGAAGAGTTCAAAGAATTGATCCAGCCGGCACAATTCTTTTGTAGAAATTGTGGTCGCAGTGCGGTAAACACGTCCAATCTGTGCAACCCTGAAGAGCTGTGATCATTAAGAAATCCCAAATGATCCCGAATCAAATGGATCATTAGGATCGTAAACCTTTTCAGAGACGGTTTACAGGTTATATCAAAAAAACGTTCCGTTATTGAAACATTTTCTCATACACTTACCGCACTTAGGTTTTTTGGAACTTATTGTTGAAAAGCGGTATAAAACCTGTAACAAAAAGCGAAGAATGAAAATCGCGCCATCAATCACTATTGGGTATTCGCTGCACAGGCCGGAAATGATACCACTCATTACCGAATACATGCAGACGCACGACGCGCTGTTTTTGGAAGAGCCACCAACGCTCGAATTTGGCCGGATGCTGGCGGGCATCATAAATGTGGACGATTACGTGATGACGATCGATACAGAATACCCTCAGTTTGAAAAAATGATGTGCATTGCTCTGCGCGATCTTCATTCAAAGGGGAAGAAGATATTTCAAGTGGAGCCGTATTTGGAGAGCCTGTTGTCACTGCACGAATATTTCGCTGAAGGTTCCAGACCCGACGATATCGGGAAAAACACCCTGATGTATCCGGTGTATCTTGCCGAAAAAAAGGCGACCGGTGCGCTCCTAGCCTACTATCAAACCGCCGCGAGCGAATCGTTCGAGACGACCGTCGATGCGGTGAAGCGTTTTGCCCGAGCGGACGCCGCGCGGTTTCGATTGCGGGACGCATTGAGATCCCAGGCATTGTCTTCTGAGGTTGAAAGCTTTACATCAGCGTTTATCGAAGCCGGTGTGATGCACTATAAATTGAAGCGTCTCATCCAAAAGCACGCATCTCGGCCAACGCCTGTGCGGTCAGTATTTTTAGCTGATGCTGTATTGAAACGACTGGGGCAGAAAGGCCATCTTTACGGACCCGGGGATCAATTGACGCTGCTTTACATATTTCATCCTGAGATGACCGAATCAGACCATGAATCTCTTCTCGCCGCCAGAGCATTGATCTACTCTAAAATAATTATTAAAGAAGAGTTATGTGCTGATTTAGTGCCCTATCCGCATCTTCAGGATGAGTTGTTATGTATCGAAGCCACCCGCGGCCTATCTTCAAATGTTTGCCGTCAATTGTTTGCACGGATTCGCAATGTCAAAACACACGATGCACGCCGAATTGTCGGTGAATTCATGATGAATACCAATCCGCGCTCCGGGTACAAACTTAAAGAGTGGCTGCCGTCATATTTTAACAGTGAGGAAAATAGGACCCATGAAGCCACAGCACTTTGATGCCGAGTCGGATTTGCCGCCGATGCCATTTGACGATCGTATTTGTCGTCTGGCGCGTGAAATAAAAGAACTCGGTTTGGCTTGGAAACCACACGTTGGGTGTTTTGTCTGGGACCCGGAGCATCACATTCAACCCGACTCCCCCTTTCCAGGTCGAATATATTTTATTTTGAGCCTACCACGGTTTGTTGGCCTTTTAGGCAGTTTGGGAGCCATATCTGAAAAGCTGGTGTGGTTACCAACCTGGCACCAGGCTTGGCTGCTGTGCCAACGGTTGGGCATCGCCAATGGGGATGTCATCAAAGCCCGGCAAACAAAAAGCAGCTTATCACCTTGTGGAGACCTTGCGCATGTTTATCTTTCAATCATCGACAGGCTGAAAAACGATAGACAATCGGATGTGATTGCACGAGGGGTGCCTAAAAAAGTAGACACAGAATTATAACTTATCGGTTTCGTTAAATAGATAGTCAAAATAAGAGTGCTGAACAAACACAAAATAGCGAAAGAGAGGAAATTATGAATAAAACGGATTGTGATAATGAACGCTTTTCAAGCAAGACCGTGGGCATCGTTATTATCATTGTGTCATTGCTGCTGCTGACAGTGGGCCTTGTCGTGCTGCCGGTGGTGGGTTTTATCTTTGCCATACCCCTCCTGGTTCTCGGGATTGGAATGATTGCAGCGCCTGAAAGCAAGACCTGCCAACTAATAATGGACGGCCTGCGGACCAAAAAGACATAATTCTGAAAGAAGATCAGATAACTGTCATCATTTTTGCCATATCGAATTTTAAGTAACCTCTAACAATTGTAACAGCGAGCATTATTGCCATCAATGCAATCAAAAACTGCAGATGTCGTGATTGTCGGAGGCGGACTTGCGGGGCTGAGTTGCGCACGTCACCTGCAGGATAGCGGCGTGAACTACCTCATCGCTGAGGTATCGGATCGTGTTGGTGGACGGGTGAAAACAGACCGCCTCGATGGCTTTTTACTGGATCGCGGTTTTCAGGTCCTGCAGACAGCCTATCCGGTCGCCCGCCAGACCTTGAAAAAATATCCTCTGCGGCTGAAGCCTTTCCCTCCTGGTGTCGTCGTTCATCGCGATAATCGGTTTCACACCCTGGCCGATCCTCGCCGGAGTCCCAGATATTTTTGGGAAACGCTGACGGCACCTGTCGGTACGATTGCGGATCGCCTGCGGATGTTGCAACTGGCACGAAAAGTCTGCAGCGGATCGCCTGAAAGCCTGTTTAAGAAGCCCGAATCGACTGCCATGGCGTTTTTAAGGGCCAGCGGTTTTTCCGAAAAGATAATCCACTCCTTTTTTGTCCCCTTTTTTGGCGGCGTTTGTCTGGATCCCCAAATTCGGGTCTCCAGCCGGGTGCTGCAATATGTGTTTCGGATGTTTGCCACGGGTGATGCCGCCCTGCCAGAAAACGGTATGGAAGAAATTCCCCGGCAATTGTCCCGGGAGATACCGCCGGAGCGAATCCGAACCGGTGTGCGTGTTAATCGGGTGGCTGATGGAAGGGTTGTACTGGAAAACGGTCATGTGTGGCGTGCGCGAGCGGTGGTCCTGGCGACGGAAGGGCCAGAAGTAGAGCGTCTGCTGGGCAGATCCGATCCAAACGACTCCGTCAGCGAAACCTGTCTTTACTTTTCCACCAAGCAGTTGCCGATAAAGGATCCGTTCCTCATTATCAACGGCGACGGTAAAGGACCGATTAATAATGTCGCTTTTCCGAGCAAAGTTTCACCAGCATACGCACCGGTGGGGAGGCACCTCGTATCCGTGGTCGTATTGGGGCTGCCGCCCGGTGACGATAGCGTTATAGAACCCCCGGTTCGTGCCCAGTTGGCCGAATGGTTCGGACCGCTGGTCCGGCAGTGGCGACATTTGAAAACCTACCGCATACGACATGCGCTACCGAATCAGCTTCCACCAACACCGGACCCGACCGTGCCTCAACCGGCGATTAACCCCGGCGTTTACGTTTGTGGTGAATACCGGAGTCTCCCCGGTATCCAGTGGGCCATGCTTTCAGGGCGCCGCTCAGCCGAAACAGTTATTGATTACCTCAGATGCTGAGGTTTTCTTTTGTCGGAGGCCTTGACACATCCTCAGGCGGAAATGAAAACCGGCGCCTGCGGCCGGCGATATTTTTCGCGGAAAGAGCCATTAGCCGTTGTTCGTGCATGGTGAAGCACTATTTGAACGTACGCACAGCGCCCATGCCGCCGTCGACGGAGATGATCTGACCGGTTATCCAGGATCCCGAATCATTCAGTAAAAAGTGAGCGATGGCGGCGAGTTCGTGGGCAGTGCCGGTCCGCTTGAGGGGGTGGCGTTCGGCCGCTGCGGTCCGCTTGGCGTCGTCAGCCAGCAAAGCTTTGGCAAGCGGCGTGTCGGTCAACGAAGGCGCAATAGCATTGACGCGAATTCGCGGCGCGAGTTCCGCGGCCAGTGAGCGTGTCAACCCCTCCACCGCCCCCTTTGCACTCGCAATCGACGCATGAAACGGCATACCGGTTTGAACCGCCACGGTACTGAACAATACGATCGCCGCCGATTTATCGGCCTTTTTCAGCAAACTTAAACAGCCTTTGATCACCGCGACCGCTCCCAAAAGGTTGATGCGATAGTCTTCCAGAAAATCATCGGCTGTCAATCGCGCGAAAGGGCGCAGGCGGATGCTTCCGGGGCAATACGCCAATCCATTGAGTTGATCGGGCAGCGCCTCGGATGGGAAATCGTCCTTGGTAACATCGAAGGGGACGTGACGGGCTCCGGGCAGTTCGGTCAAATGCCCGGGGGCGCGCGACAAAACTGTTACTTTGTGACCGTCATCGACCAGCCTGCGGGTGAGCGCGAAGCCGATTCCCGAGCTACCACCCACGACAATAAAATTTTTCGTTTCGGTCATAGAGTCCTCCTTGTGACTAGCATTGAACCCGAATTTTTAAATGAAGGAAGGCTACGGGCGGGGATGTCTTATATCTACCGCAAACTTTGCATAACCCAGATGGCCAGGTCCCAACCCACAAGCGGATCCCTTGAAGTCTCGGTTTGGCCAGATGAACCTTTGGTAAGTCTCCCGAAATGAAAGACAGGGATCTGATGGGGATTGCGCTGGCTCGATCCAAGCCGATATAAAGCCAGCGCCTGGGCTGAAACGTCCTTAGTGACCTCCAACCGGCGTAAACAACTTAACCGGCGGTGTAATGAATGACCGCTGCCGGTTCGAGAATACGAAAAGTAAAGGATTCGGTAAAATAGAGTTTGACCTTATCAGGGGTGTGGGATTCGTATCCGATGGCCAAATCCTGTCCCAGAATCAACTCCAAATCTCCGCCGCGCGTGGAAACAAGATACGCCTCATCCTCGAATTTGTCCGAGAGGTAAGGGCTGAGGACCACCGGTCCCCCCAGAATGCTCTCCGCCTGCATCTTGACCGGATAGCCCTGAAAGTGCGAAGACATCCGGCTCCACAGCTTGGGCCCTACGACGAAAGCGTACGGGCCTTCGACCGAGCGTTCCGTAAAAGCGGTTATGCCTTCCGCGACACCTTCCAGCAATTGCTCGGGTTTGGCGCCGATGGTCAGGCATTCGGTACCGGTGCACATTTTCAAGCCTCTGATGTTGGCTTCAGACAACCCATGGTAAACCACCTTTTCCTCAAAGAGAGCAATATTCTTGGCTGCCGCTTCCAGGTTGGACAGATCGACGTCCTTGGCGCCTCGCACGACATTGTCCATTTCAGCGATATCCAGCTCGAATGGAATACGTGTTTCCACTAGGTGATGGACCTTGTGGATACCGTATGCCGGACCATCTTTCGGTTGTTTTGCGGGGTATTCTAGTCGCCCCTCCGGTACGCCGGGGAAATTGGTTCCCATGGGCCCGGTCAAGTCGACCACTTTGCGAGCCGAAAGCAGGGCCTTCAAGCTGCGAGCCGCTTGGGCATCGATTTCAATCCATGCCTCAGCGGGCACCGGTGCTATCTCTCTTTTCAAAAAATCCATTGCCTCACCTCTTTCTTTTTCTTATCTTTCAGAATCGAGACATCCAGTATAAGCCTATTTTTTCAGGCTGCCAATCCCCAGACCAAAAGCTGCTGTACTGCCGATTTTGCTCTCCGAAGCCCCAATGCCGCCGGGCAAGTCCGGCAGCACGACGCCCAGAAGTTTTTGCTTGGCTTCCAGGAAGAGCTCGCCGAGGGTGTTGAGATCTTCAGCCGAGAAAACCTGTCGGGCGGCCGGAAATATTTGAGCTTCTTCTTCATCCAGGTGGTGCGTGGTGTACTCCCCGAGGCCTTCGATCTTGATCGGAAAGTTTTCGTGGTCAGGCGGAAACCCTTCGGCGTCTTTGATGATCAGCTCGATAATGTGGTGCTCGTTGACGGCTTCGAGTGCGTCGTGCCGTTGCGTGGCTGCCTGCTCCAGCAGATCGTAGAAATACTTTTCTTCCATTGTGTGGTGGATAACCAGATGACGTGTGAATTCTTCGAATACAGCCGGGTCGTTCTCTGATTTCTGATAGAGTTGTCTGAGTACGGCGTGATGGTCAACCAAAGCCGCAATAATATCCATGGTTCCTCCCTTATTCTTCCGATGTCAGTTTATATCGTCTTCAGTGGTTTACGAAGGGCCTTTTAAACATGCTGCAGCACACGCTCATGTCAAGATCAGCGTCGTCATCGCGTCGGTCACCGTGAGGAGGCGATATGGCAGTTAAACTGGGGATATATTTACGCCGATCGCATGCTCGCGAACACCGTTGTTACCATAGCCCAGGACATTCCAACGGGCTTTTTCGGGTTGACATTGACTGTTTGTATCCGTCGCACGCGCCATTATCGTGTAATCGCCAGGCTGGCGAACATCCCACAAATACTCCCAATGCCGCCAGGCATAGTCTTCGTTGGGACCGATGAGCCGGGCCTTATGCCAGGTTGAACCGTCATCGACCGAGACCTCGACCTGCTTGATCCCCGCTTCACCGGCGTAGGCTGACCCCCGAATGGGAACGACACCGATGGGAAGCATCTCATTTTTTTCCGGTTCAAAGATGATCGATTTGATGTCGATGTTCCTGACAATGGTTCCGCTTTTGGGGTCTTCACCCTTCTGAAAAGCGCGGTAGACTTTGTCCATGAAAAACCCTTCATAGGGGCGTTCGAGGACCGTGATCCTCTTGAGCCACTTGACGCAATTGGCACCGGTCCATCCTAGAGCCAGTGCCCGCAACGGGTAGCCGTGTTCAACGGGCAAGGGTTCTCCGTTCATTTCATAGGCCAGAAGGGTCGATTCGATCGCTTTGTCGAGCGGAATGCTGCGGATAAACTTGATCCCAGCAGACCCCAGGGGCTGATCGAATCCTTCGAAGCTGACGTGCTTGGCATTATCTTTTAGCCCCGCCTTTGCGAGCAACTCCTTGAGCCAGACACCGCCCCAGATGGCGTTGCCGACCCCACCGATCGTCCAGGGATTACCGGAGGCTTTGTCCTTGAGCAGGGACCGGCCGTTTCCGGAGCACTCCAGGGTATCGGCCAATTCTACCTTCGGCAGGCGGCGGATATCCGCAAAAGACAACGTCAGCTCATTTTGCACCAACCCGTCGAGGAACAGCGTCCAGTCTGACAGCGCCACAGGGCTGTCCGTGAACTGCCCTTGGTTGCGCTTGAAAAAGACCGTGTTGTCGGTCGTCCAGGTGCGCAGACTTTCAACCGGTGTTTCGGCATTGAGCGGTCTTTCCGTCATGATTTTCATTTTTTTGTCCGTCATTATCACCTCCGTGCTGTCATATTTAGCAAGGTTCCAATTGTCCTTAAAAACATATTTAACCGCATTTCGCAAGGCGGCAAATGCCGGCTAGCCTATTGACGTCGGGCGGGTTCATTCGCAGATTAAGACTGCATTTATATATGAACGGTGAATCGGCGGATCCAAAGGAAACAAAAAATTTTTGGCGCTCTATCTGCTGAGGTCGCGTTATTCATCACTGCGACATTTTGTGGGGCATCTTTCTGTGCGCTGTCGTCGCGTCGGCCAATATTCAGATTGCCAAGTGGCTACTCAAATAAAATACTTACCGAGCGGGCATGCGCCAACCCTTGAAAACAGTGTTGTAATGACAATAAAACGCTCGACAATTATAAAGACGGGGCTCCTCCTCGCCATAACGTGCTTCGTACTCTACCTGACGGCCTGCGCATATATCTGGAAACGGCAGGAGCGATTTATTTTTATGCCGCAGCGCATCATTACCAGCACGCCGGCAGATTATCACTTACCATTCGAAGAGATATACGTAGCGGTTAATAAGGATCCGGTTTCCAATGAGAACTTGCATGCGTGGTTCATGCCGGCTGCTGACAGACCCGGCCGAAGGGTTCTTTTGTATCTGCATGGGAGCGCCCTGAATATCGGCGCCAATATCGACCATGCCCAGCGCTTTCACAACTTGGGGTTTTCCGTTTTTCTATTGTCCTACCGCGGATATGGCAAGAGCGCCGGTATCTCTCCTTCCGAGGAAAGCGTGTATGTTGATGCAGAAACAGCCTGGGACTACCTGGTAACAGACAGAAAATTCGAGCCGTCATCTGTATTCATATACGGTCATTCGCTCGGCGGGGCGGTGGCCATCCAACTGGCGTTGACCCATCCAGATGCCGGCGGGGTCATCGTTGAGGGCACATTTACATCGATTGCGGAAATGGCCCGTTTGCACTCCCAGTATCGCATACTGCCCCTCGACATCATTATCAAGCACCGTTTCGACAGTGTCAACAAAGTCGGCCGTTTGGAAGTACCGGTTCTCTTTATCCATGGCACTAGCGATGAGCGCGTCCCCTATTCCATGACCCGGGAGTTATTCGAACGTACCGCTTCTGAGAAAAGAATTAAACTGATTCTCGGCGGCGGCCACAACAACACGGCAGCGGTGGGTGGTGAAGAATATCTGCAAACCGTCAGAGATTTTTTCCGGTTTGCGGGCAGCCACTCAGCCTTGAACGTGAAACGGGGGGATTGAAGCCCCTCAACAAACGGCTGGGCAAGGCGGACAGGTTGCGGTGTTGCGGTCCTCCTCGGTCAGTGTTAGGAGGCCTTGCCCCTGCCACTGAATACATACGCCCATGTATGCTGCTTTTTTTCGTCGGCCCACGCCTTGAATTTCAGCGTGATCTGAGGTTTTGAAACCACTTCTACTAAGACGAGACTATGATATAACCGCGTAACGTTGCACCACCGACCTGAAGCGACCACCACCGCACGCTAAAGAAAGTTCACATCTTTTCGATACTCTTCGGCCTGCTTCAGGATCTGTTTCTTCTCTTTTTCTTCTATACGATCCCATACCCGGTACATCATGCCTACCCGCGGATTTTTCAGAAGACGCTGGCGATGGCGTTCGAAAAACGCCCAGTACAAACTGTTGAATGGACAGGCCATATGTCCATGCCGTTTTTTCCAATCATATGCACATAAATCGCAATAATCGCTCATTTTGTGAATGTAGTTTGCCGACGAAATATACGGCTTGGTGGCGACGAGACCACCGTCGGCAAATTGGCTCATTGCCCGGGTATTGGGAAGTTCCACCCACTGAACCGCATCGATATACACGCCCAGATACCATTGGTCGACCGCATCCGGATGGACCCCTGCCAGCAAAGCGAAATTCCCGGTCACCATCAAGCGTTGAATGTGATGGGCATAAGCGTGTTCGAGTGACTGGCCGACAGCCGCTCGCATACACGCCATGCGGGTCTCTCCGGTCCAGTAGCAATCGGGCAGATCCGCCGTATGGTTGAAATAATTCATCCTGTCCATGCCCGGCATCTGTGCCCAGTATACTCCTCGCATGAATTCGCGCCAGCCGAGAACCTGGCGCACAAATCCTTCGATCTGCTGAATCGCGATATTGGATTTCTTATCCTCCCAGGCATGGACTGCAGCCTCGATGACCTCGAGCGGATGAAGCATTTTCGAATTCAATGCAAACGACAACCGCGCGTGAAACAGATGCCAGTTGGCGACGGTCATGGCATCCTGATACGTGCCGAAGGCCGGAAGGCCGTCCTTGACAAAAGCCTTGAGCAGGTCGAGCGACTGGTCGCGGTTAATAGGCCATATGAGGCTTTCAGGCTCAACCTGTCCGATTGTTTTTACCCCTGATCTGCGGACCGTTCGACAGATAGCGACGACATCATTGTTGAACATTAGCGGTTGAGGGATCGGTATTTTGTGATCATATGCCTGGCGGTTTTTCTGATCGTAGTTCCACTTCCCACCGGCGGGCCTGGCCCCATCCATCATGATACCGTGGCGCTTCCGCATCCGGCGGTAGAATGATTCCATCAGGTAGCGTTTTTTGCCTTTGAAAAAATGCTCCAATTCATGTCGTTCGGTCAAAAAATGTTCCGTATCGACCGCCACAACGGGCACCGGCAGCTCTTTGTCCAACCTCCGCAGTTGAACATCCAGTCGGTACTCGTCAGGCAGAAGATATTCAAACCGCGTAAAATTTTTACGACTGATGAGATCGATGACGTTTTTTT
>Ga0316198_10000142_pt1 | contig 31492 bp, 25 predicted proteins | sample OudBieAanoxic_MG_FD_204935 | JGI IMG/M metagenome (GOLD analysis project Ga0316198, IMG submission 204935) | Coastal sediment microbial communities from Oude Bieten Haven, Netherlands - site A anoxic | ecosystem: Environmental > Aquatic > Marine > Coastal > Sediment | place: Netherlands... | reverse complement strand
TTCCAAGCTCATCACTCGGTTCAGGATGAATGTCGAACTGAAAAAGAGGCCTGATAAAAGCCCAATTAAAATCAATACAATCATATTATTATCCCACTCGGGGAATGGGAGAAAACCCCTCGCTTTTAAGCGAAGACTATAGTTTAATTGTTGATGCTGCCGTATGGATTCAAAGGGTCAAGGGTTCAAGGATTCAAGCAAAGGCTTGGATGGTCTTTTCACTTGGCCCCTCGAACCCTTGGATCCTTGGACCCCAAGCCTTCGGCTTTAGCCGAAGGCAGTTGAATCAATTTGGCTTTACCATCCTGGATATACATCATTTAGGAATTAGAAGTCTTCCAATTCTTCTGAATAACCATCTAATAATATAAAAAATATAAAACAAGCCATTATTCAAACTAAACCCAAGGTTAAAAGTCATCGTATAATTTTTTTATTTCGCGGGTAGGGTGGATCAAGTCCCAATCAATGTCACTTCACACGCTTCGAATCAGGTAAAATCAAGTCGGCAGAAGATTTTACAACGTAACGCACCGAAAATTTTAGCCCACTTTTTCTGAATTGATGGTCCCAATCATATGGTCCCGTTCCTTTAGAATTTTTGGATCTTTAAATGACGTTCTTCAGATTGATCGTGTATGATTGAAGTTTCTTGATTTATCTTGGGGGAATATACAAAATTGTATATATAATTTATAAATTACAAAAATGTCTAGTAATAAGGAAAATTGACATAAATGTATTTATTCTTAAATCCTACCTTCACAGTACCATATATCTAAAATTATCAATTATTAAAAATGGTTATAATGGCTCATGCTCTCTATCCGAAAGTTGGCATGGATATTGTTATCTTCTTGAAAAATGAATTTGTTGGAATCGGCCAAAGTATAAACCAATGACGGGAGGAGTTAATGAAAAAAATCGAAGCGATTATCAAACCATTCAAGCTCGATGACGTTAAAGATGCCCTGAATGAAGCCGGAGTACCGGCATGACCATCAATGAAGTTAAAGGTTATGGGCGCCAGCGTGGCCACAAGGAGATCTATCGTGGGGTGGAATACCAGGTCGAATTTGTCCCTAAAATACATTTGGGGATTGTCGTGGACGCATCCATGTCTGACAGGGTTGTGGATCTCATCAATGAGAATGCGAAAACCGGTCAAATCGGAGACGGTAAGATTTTCATTTCATCGGTTGAAGAAACCATTCGTATCCGAACCGGGGAAGCCGGAAAGGAAGCACTTTAATTATTGCTGCTATTTTTTATAAGGAGGAAACATCACCATGAAAAAACTGCTATTCACCATTTTGTTTACCGCTGTAAGTTTTGCCGTTGCCTGGGCCGAGGACAATCCACCCACACCCGAATCGAACAAAACGGCGATTGATCTGGTTCAATCCCATGCGGATTATGTCTGGACCCTGGTTGCCGCAGCGCTTGTTTTTTTCATGCAAGCCGGTTTTGCCATGGTAGAAGCCGGATTTACCCGGGCAAAAAATTCAGTCAACATCTTGATGAAAAACCTGATGGACTTTTCAATAGGGTCCTTGGCTTACTGGGCGATTGGTTTTGGGATTATGTTTGGTGTGACGACAACCGGATGGTTTGGTACTTCCGGATTTTTCCTAAGTGACTTTAAAATCGGTGGCGACCCCTGGGTTCTGGCATTTTGGATGTTCCAGGCCGTCTTTGCCGCCACGGCCGCAACCATCGTTTCCGGTGCCATGGCGGAAAGAACCAAATTTTCCGGCTACCTGGTCTATAGTGTCATCATTTCCGCCATTGTCTATCCTGTTTTCGGAAGCTGGGCTTGGGGTAGCCTGTATAAAGGGAGTGGATGGCTGGAAGGGCTAGGATTTATTGATTTTGCAGGCTCCACAGTCGTCCATTCGGTGGGCGGTTGGGCAGCCCTGGCCGGTGCGATTGTCCTGGGCCCCCGCATGGGCAAATACAAAAAAGACGGCAGTGTAAAGCCGATTTTAGGGCATAACATTCCGCTGGCTGCTTTGGGCGTGTTTATCCTCTGGCTGGGATGGTTCGGTTTTAATCCCGGCTCCACAACGGCCGCAAATAAAGATATTGCCATGATTTTTGTCAATACCAACCTTGCGGCGGCTGCCGGTGCAGTTCTGGCCATGTTTGTCTCTTGGATGAAATTCGGCAAACCAGAAGTGGGAATGAGCTTAAACGGTGCCTTGGCCGGATTGGTAGCCATCACGAGCCCATGTGCAACCGTATCTCCTTTAAGCGCCGTGATAATCGGTGCGGCAGCCGGTGTTATTGTGGTGTTATCCGTTCTTTTCTTTGATAAAATCCGAGTGGATGATCCGGTAGGAGCCATATCCGTTCACGGTGTCTGTGGGGCCTGGGGAACTCTGGCGGCAGGCCTTTTTGACATGGGCGGATTCTCCATGAAAACCATCGGCGTTCAGGTGATAGGGATTGCAGCCTGCTTTTTGTGGGTCTTTCCAACGGCATTTATCATGTTCAAACTGATCGAAAGAACCATCGGCCTAAGAGTGTCCCCCGAAGAGGAACTTGAAGGACTGGATGTCATCGAACACGGGGGTGTTGCTTATCCTGATTTTGAGGGCGGCGCATACGGGGGCATCGGTGCGGTTGGCGCAACTGGTGTATCGATAGTCTCGAGTAAAGTGATCGGCAGGCATGAATTTGAACCCATGAAGCAGACATAGCGATATCTATTTGCCCGCTAAATGATCTGACTGCCGGGTTAGAAGCGGTTTCGAAATCCCGTCTACTGCGCGATGACGGCGTTGCAGATGTCTTTAAAATGCCAGGTGGACTGCGCTTTTCCTTCTACCTGCGCCTTGCCCTCGAACCTGTTCCTAGGCGTTGAAACCACTTCAAGTCTAAAACCGCCGGCAGGCAGATCAAGTTATGCTTTCCGTGAAGAAAATTGTGTGAACAATACACCGTACCGGGTTTTCCATGGATGTCTCAGGGTAAATAAAACGGAGTGTTTTTTTTGCAATTTACATTTCACTGGCGCAAGGGTTATAAAAAACCTGCCTATCGCTTAAAAAAGCATTAAATTAGGTGTGTTATACTAGTTATCCATTTTATTTACGCTCATTTAGGGTAATACAACTTAGGGTGACTCTCTACAAGCGAGTAAGGCCTACCCCTTTCACCAATTTTTTTTTCGATCGGGTGGGCGGGCTGTTGGTCATAACCAGATCTATATCACGACTTAGCAATGTGGGCCTCAAGGCCTCGGCGCGGCGCGGGTTCAATTTGAGGGCCATAACCCAATCGTGCCCACATCTGCACCGTATAGGAGGGAGAGGGCGCATGGAGAAGGTTATGAATTTCTTTATAGGAAGATTGTTGCTCGGGGTACTCTTGTAACGCTTGTTGGAGTGGTTGCATCGAAATCCCATGAGCTGTGCCCGATAGCTGAACACGTGCATAGGCACGTCCGGCATTTACCTGGGTGGTTCGGTTGTTGCCTTCAGTAATCATCCATAGAAAACCAGGTGTTGATTCAAGGTTTTTGTTAAAGTTCTTGATTTGATCAACGGTAGCGGAATCATCAGGTTTCGGCGCTTTCGAGCGATCAAACAGACCCAAGCGCACCAGCAAGCTTAGAAAGGGATCGTTGATTGAAATACCGTCTCGGTATTTAGCGATCTCACGCGCGCCCACACGTAATACTTTATAAGTTTCTAGAATTTTCGCCGGTGTTGTGAGTTCGATACGCCAAGCTTCAGCGGCAATAGCTCGGTGTTTTTCTAATGCATCAGGCTGATCCAACCCAACAAAGCCAAAACGGCTAGAATACGATTTCATGCTATCCGCAATGTTTTGAATGGCATTCGCCGGGACAGCGTTGTTCATGTCGTATGGTTCACGATTTGTATGGCGTTTAAGTATCTGACTAAATAAAGGGTCCTTAACAACACTGGGATCTGTTGCAAGCCGGATACGGGCCACCGGACGTAGATCAATTTCCTCAGGACCAAACTCACCCTGTGGGAATAAGTCAATATTCGTAAGCATTCCGCGCTCCCGTGCAGCAATATCAACGAGCTCGAGAAATGTTCCATGGCTCATCATTATTTGCCGGTGATATGGATCTGTTTCCGGCAACAATCTCGTAAGATCACAATAAAGTATGATCTCGTTGGGTATTTTCAAATCAACCAGCCAGGATTGAAGGTTATGAGAATGAGGTGCGAGGATCGCGTAACTTAAAATCCATTTGCGCACATCTGTCCCTGGCCTGGGGCCCTGCCAAGCCGCTATCGCCTCCGGTGGCATTTCACGACGACACGCTGTCAGTCCGGCCGTTGCAGAAAAAATAATACCACCGCCTATAATCCGAATGAAAGTACGCCTATTCATATTCACCCCGTCTGTGTTTTTGCCTGCTAACCCCTGAACTCGGACGCCAGCATAAATCAGAAATTTTTAAGCCTTCTTGAGCAGGAATACAATTGCTGTGGCCAGCATCCAGGAATGTTTCAGGATTTCCGAGACAGTAATCATATCCCCCATGTCTATCCCCACCACTTCAAAAAGATTTAACAGCAGTTAAGCCGCCACTAATAATTCAAAGTAACCAAGCCAATTGGCCAGCAGCGTAATAGCGATAGCTGGTAAATTTATCGATATGAACGGGTTTAAGAAGACCTAATTGATCATAATGCCTGAGCATCCGAACCGATACTTGACCGAGTTTAGAAAAGTCCCCAATTTTAAACATTGTGCCTCACAATCAATATGTTCTAATGGGTATCTGATGAGTGCCAGGACATCGATGACCCGATTGTGTCAAGACACCGATTACCTTAAGGGGAATAAGTGTTAAAGCATCGTTCACCCAATTAAATACATCTAAGGATACATTAATAAAAAGCAATTAACTGAAATTGATAATGTCCTTTATCAACGAGTACATTATCAACTCGTTGAGAATATTATTTAAAAATCTTTCGAGTCATCGATGTCCTGGCATTTTTTGCCGTTGGACGTCGGTAATCGATGCCTTGGCATTTGGCAGGTATTATTTTGAAAATTTACACCCTGATATAGTGTTAAAGTCAAGAGATATTAATAGGTGATTTATTTTATGTTACCAGAGGAGATCGACGAGTTCGGCAACTACGCGTACTCGCTCAGACTCGATGGGCGGTATCTGCTCGAGGTGCTGGAGCGGAGCGCCGCATCGTACGGCGAGGGCGGCTGGCTTCACGTATCGGGACTCAAGTATACCGTGGATCTGAGCGGAGCGGCACCGGTGCTCGAGAAGACAGCATCTGGAGAGTGGACCGTGACGACTCCGGGGTCACGTGTCAGGTCTGTAATGGTCCATGAGGACGACGGCTCCTGGGCGCCGCTTGATCCCGACGCAATGTACTCGGTACTCTCCAATAGCTTCATTGTGAAGCATGCTGGAGATAGCTATTTCTGGTTCAAGCGATACGGTCAAAGTGTTAAGAACACTTATTCAACATTCTATTCTATCCTCGCAGAGGTCATATCGAATAACGAGGTGCTGAATCCGGCACCTCCGGATGGCCGTGTACGCATCGTCAAGTAGTTATAAGGTGAGAATTGAGAAGGTGGCGGCAGACCGACAATCCACTGCTCATTTATTTCTTTAATTATTTATGCGTTTCTTTAATGTTTTTCCACACTTGAAAACGGGCAGTTTCTTTGGTGGTATCTTGACCTTTTCGCCGGTTTTTGGGTTTCTTCCAGTGTATGATTTGTATTTTTTGACATAGAATGAACATAGCCCGCGAATCTCCACCCTGCCTTCATTGGCAAGAGAATCAGTCATCTGGTTAAAAAAAGTGTTCACAATCGTCCGGGCATCTGATTTATTAATCCCATTTTCTTTCGATAATCCCGTTATAAGTTCCAATTTATTCATATAACCTCCTTTCATCAAATTCGTTCCGATTTTTAGATCTTCCCGATGGATGATTTTACATTTCTTTGTTTAAGCTTAATTGTTGGTACTCTGGGTCTCGTTTTGAGTCGGCAGCGGAATTCTTATTTTCTGGTTGATGTAAATTGTAACCCGAGCATCCAAATTATTGGCAGCAATTAAGTCGTTTAGCTTGACACCGTGGTTTCTGGCAATTTTCCCGGCAGTGTCACCTCTGCGAACGGTATGAATCTGGCTGGGTTTCTGTTTTTGGCGGTAAAGCTTATTTGGCAGCTGTGAAATTAAAGCTTCCCAATCTTCATTGCTCATATTCGGCAATCGGAGACGATATCCTCTGGGCACATATTTTTCATCGCGAAAGACCGGATTGTTGAGGGCAGGGTTTAATTTGTGTATTTCAGAAAGATTTAATTTTAAATACTGGGTCAGTTCGGGCAATGAAACGTACCCGGTCAAAACTAATTCCCGGCTTCTGATGGGCAAGTCCAATTTCAGGTCTCCGAAATATTTATGGGTATTCCTTGCGACTTTGCGGGCGGCTAAAAACTCTGAATAAAAATTGCGCGAAGCGAACCCAAAAATCCGACCCTGGTAATTCTTAAAAATAGCTTCATAGCTACCACATGATCTTTTGGCCCGCAGCATACCCGAAGTGCCGTGATTATATGCCGTGATGGCCATCGGCCAGTTTTTTAGTTTCAGATAGTTCTGTCGGAGTAATTTCGCAGCGGCATGAGATGATAGCATGGGATCCTGTCGCTCATCGATGGCATAACCGACTTGCATAAAACGCTTACCGGTGGACCGGGTAAATTGCCAGGTGCCGACAGCTCCAAACTTACTGTAAGCGTTGGGGTTAAAAGAAGACTCCACATGGGGCAAATACGCTAGATCTTCCGGTAAACCCTCATCGCGGAATATTTTTTTGATTTCGTCAATGTAAGCTCCTGAACGAATGACGCCTTCTCGAAATCGATCTTTTAGACCGATCTGAAATCGAATATTTCTAATAGCCGATCGAAAGTCTTCCGGCTTGGCATCCGGACTGAACAATTTGGCTACATGCCGTTCCTTCGATCCGACAGGGTCTTCACCGCGCATCAATTTTACCAAAATCGCATTATATGTTTCTTTGGTTTTTTTGATTCGTTGCCTGTTGATTCTTCTGCTGTCATGATGATTGGAATCTACCAGCTTGATCATATCGTATATACGCGTCATCTCTTGTTTGTCATGAATGACAGCGTATTCGGATGAATATTCGGTAAAAATTTTGACCCAGAAAGCGACGTTAGGTTGGATACACGGATAGACGGGAAAGGGGTCAGATTTTGCCTGGACAATGGATGGGTGAAAGGGAGCCGTCATTAACACCCCCAGGGTGGCAATCAGGATAAGGCTTTTGGGGGTCAGATTCATTTTCATAAATAACACAGCCGTATTACCATCTTTAATAAATAAACGATCTGTTTAGACCACTATTAAATCAGCAAGAGCTGTGCCAACATTAGAGGCTGGAAAAGCTATGCCAGAACCAGTCAAATAAATTTTACTATTATATTAGTTGTTTCCAACTTTGATCAGATTTTTTCGAATGCAATTTTCGCACAATATTACTAAAATGCGGCCGATCGTCAAAGAAATTGTAACTATTTCGGAAACCTATAAAATAGGCGAAGAGACCCGAGATTGCCTTGCGGTGGATTTTTTTTTCAATTCATTGATACCGTAGACTGATAACCAAGGGCATCCTTCAAATTGAGGGGTGATATTTGTCGTATATGACACGCGACAACATCGTAATTACATCGGGGATTCGGATTACATTACAGAGGCAAATTTAAAAAAACCACTCGCGTAGCAATTTTACGTATTTTAACTCAATGCGGCGGGGGTCCAGACTATTTTTGAATAATACCATAAATTCGACCCGCTACGAGCGCATCGGGTCCTACCCCATGTCAACTCATAGTCTCTGAATCAGGTACAGATAACTCGGCAGGGGATTTTGCGTTTTTATTCTGTAGAATCTTCGAACGATATTTCGATTATCGATGACTTCCCCATTCATTAACGGTGAAAAATAGACCGTGCCTTTACCAAGGCGATGATCCAGTTTCTTGCGCATCAGGTCGAGGAAAGAACGTATATGGTTTTGGGGGAGTCTATCACCATAGACAAAATTAGCCGTGATTTCGATTTTACTGTATTTTTTATTAATTGCCAGCATTTTGGCAAATGCTTCGGAAACCATTTCTGAAGTGATCGGTTTTTTCAAAATACTCAGGGTTTCCGGGTCTGTGGATTCGAGCCCGATATTGATATAGGTTGTATAGGGGAGGGCCTGAAGGGCCTCGAAAAACGATAACTTTGAATCGTTGATGGCGTCCACGCTGCCGAACAAAAACAGATAGGCACCTTTCAAATGGCTGTCTTTCAACCCAAGCAGATCATAGGCTTTTTTTGCGGTAAATAGAATCAGATCAGCGTCTGCGTACAACGCGTCATGAAGGCCTAAAAATATAGCATTATAGTTTTTCAGATCATGACCGTAAAACACTTTGAGTTGATCGATCTGGTTGATAATATTTTCTCTGGTTCGTGGCTTGAAGTCATCGCGTGATTTAACGCGGCAGAACCCGCACTTGTATAAACACCCGTCGGCGATGACAATCGGGATCACTTCGTAATCCACATGCCGGGTGTCAGGGGGAAGAACGGTTATTTGTCCATTAATGATACGATGAAATTGCTGTGCCTTACGGACTAATGCTTCGGGGCCATTGTCAGCGACTTTTTGCAGAAATCGTTTTATACATGCGAGCTCAGTGCTTGAAGCCAGGGTTAATACTTTTTCCTTAAGGCTTTGCCATGCATCGATGGCGGAGGTAACGGCCCTTTCTTTAAAAGGGTTCCTGGATATAAAGCTATTGGTCGGATAGGATGGACAGGGTAGATAGTATTCGCCAAACGCATCATGGACGCCACTATAATCACCGGCCAGATAATAAATCCAATCGTTTCCCACTGTTCGCTTCAGCCATTCCGATGGGGAAGGCCACCCGTTTCCACGTCCTTGAATATACTTGATTTCGTGTTTTAAATTGAACTGAAAAGTATATGCTGGTGTTTTGATCTCCGCAAAATGGCCGTAGCGGATGGGATAACTGACCTTGGTATATTGGCGGGCGCCCGTTTTATTCAGCGCAATGATGATGTCATCGATTTTGTGAGGTTTCATACATTCCAATGGCTGTTAACCATTCGACATTGCCCTTAATGGGTATTCGTATCTCAAAGAATTATCTAGTTTCCATCCATAAATGGTCTTTTGACCCAATCTCGGCGTCAATCGGCGGGATCGCTTGGGCGGCATACCACCGTATGCCTCAGCGCAATCTCTTGATTTCCTTGACCTTGGACAAAAATCCTCATTTCTGAATTGGAAACGTCACCAGGTGCACATCTTAAAAAAAACAATTAATGGATGGGCACTATCTATTATGTACGCCGGGACGGACACTAACTCATTATAAGATAAACCACTTAAAAAGGGTACAATTTTTTTGTTTCAACCTTCTTTCATTCATTTCCATAATTGACAAAAAATTGAAGAACGGGCCACTGAAGCACGGGAAAAAATAGTTGACAACCGTCGATCGATTTAATTACATTGTAGCTATAATATGATCATTGGCAAATCTCTCCCGATCCGTCTGCAGGGAGTGAAGCTTTGGTTCGTTTATTGTCCCAATCAGGGAATGGGAGAAAAACCCTCGCCTTTAGGCGAAGACTCTATATTATTTTTTGATGCTGCCGGAAGGATTCAAGGGTTCAAGGCTTCAAGGAAAGGCTTGGATGGTCTTTCACTTGACCCCTCGAACCCTTGGATCCTTGGACCTCAAGCCTTCGGCTTTGGCCGAAGGGTGTTGACTTCTAAAAATGCGATTCAGAAAAATTACCGTTGCACCTTTTAAGGTAACCGTCATTATTTATGTCTAATAACTCATAATAATTTGATATAACAGAGAAAAAGGAGGGCCTCAATGGCAGGTGTACCCACAAAAATTATGACATGGCAGATGGTGAAACCGACCACCAGAAACAAAGAAACCGGTGAAGTCGTTCCGGGTCAACTGGAAAAAAAAGAATTGCCGGTGCCAGAACTCAAAACGGGCGAAGTGCTTGTGGAAGTGGCCGGGTGCGGTGTGTGTCACACGGATTTAGGTTATTTTTACGATGGTGTGCCTACGGTGTCCAAGCCACCGTTAACATTGGGACATGAAATTTCCGGAACGGTGGTGGCCGGGGATGAAAACTGGATCGGCAAAGAAGTCCTGATTCCGGCAGTGATGCCTTGTCGAAAGTGTCATTTGTGTAAAACCGGCCGAGGAAACCGATGCCTGGCTCAGAAGATGCCGGGCAACAGCATTGGTATTTACGGTGGGTTTTCGAGTCATATTCCCGTACCGGCCATCGATCTGTGCGAAATTAAAAATAGGGGGGATTTTCCCCTGTCTCATTTGGCTGTGGTGGCTGATGCGGCCACGACACCGTATCAGGCTGCCCGGCGAGCCGACCTTCAAATCGGCGATAATGCCGTGGTTATAGGGGTCGGAGGCGTCGGACAATACATGGTCCAGGAGGCCAAAGCCCTGGGAGCGGCAACCGTGATCGCCATTGATATCGATCAGGAGCGGCTGGATGAAATGCAGAACTACGGTGCGGATGTCGTCATTAATGTCACCGATAAAACACCCCGCGATGTCGCCGGTGAGGTCAAGGCGATTCGAAAGGAAAAGGGCCTTCCCACCCATGGTTGGAAAATTTTCGAAGCCACCGGATCGAAGCCGGGCCAGGAACTTGCTCTGGCCCTGTTAAGTTTTACGGGTAAACTTATTATTATCGGTTTTGGTATGCAAAAAGTTGAATATTCCATCAGTCGGCTCATGGCCTTTGACGCGGAAATTATCGGCACCTGGGGGTGCCTGCCGGAATACTATGCCCATGTGCTGGAGATGGTGCTTTCAGGGAAAATAGCGTTGTCTCCTTTTGTCCAGACCCGGCCAATGAGAACCATTGCGAAGGTATTTGAAGAAGCCCATGCCAAGTCGCCGGATCGGCGTATTGTGTTGGAACCCGATTTTTAAATCAGTCAACCAGTGCACCAATGCATCAGTCAACCAGGAGGTACTGGCACACTAATGCAGCAAATTGCGCGAAAGGTGGTTTTCCCAAGTAAGCGATTCAATTACCGGGTAGATCGGCTCATAAACCGACTTGCTGGACGACTATCAGACTGGCCTACCGCCTTACCGCCTGACCGACCACACAATCAGTTGATGGACAAAAATTACCCGTTTCTTAGAAAATAAAAACAAGCAAAAGGAGGCTCAAATGAGTTTGGACTGGATGCCCAGGGATAATGAACCTAAAGATCATGCATTGCATCGGAACCCCTATTGGACAACGGAAGTACCCGGGGTAATGTATGAAAAAAAAGCACTGACCGATCCAAAGGGGAATACGGTTGAGGGGCTTTATACCGCATGGATCACGTTGAATAACCCCAGGCAGTATAACTCGTATACGACCAGTATGGTTAAAGGCGTGATCGCCGGATTTGAAAATGCGTCCCTAGACAGGAGCGTTGTTGCCGTCGTCTTTACGGGAACCGGCCCCTACGCGTTTTGCACCGGCGGTAACACCAAAGAATATTCCGAATACTACTCCAGAAGACCCGAAGAATATGCCCAATACATGGAGTTATTCAATCATATGGTCGATGCGATTCTTGCCTGCCATAAACCAACCATCTGTCGGGTGAACGGGATGCGGGTGGCCGGCGGGCAGGAAATCGGTCTGGCATGCGATCTTGCCGTATCATCCGACCTTGCCATTTTTGGTCAGGCCGGTCCCAAGCACGGGTCATCTCCGGCCGGTGGATCGTCTGATTTTCTGCCTTGGTTTTTGACCATGGAAGATGCCATGTGGAACTGCGTTTCCTGTGAAATGTGGTCGGCGTATAAGATGAAAATGAAAGGGATGATTTCCAAGGTTGTTCCGGTTCTGAAAATCGACGAGAAATGGGTCAGAAACCCGATCATTGAAACGGATAAATTCGTGGATGACGGTGAGATCGTTTACGGTGAATACAAGACCGGCCAGGTATTTTCAGACGGTAAAGCCCTGCTTAAACAGCATCAGCCCAATGCTGATTTTGAACTATTGGACAAAGAAGTTGGCAAGATTATATGGAAATTCGCCAACCTCTTCCCGGGGTGTCTGGTAAAATCGGTGGAAGATATCCGCCAGAAAAAGAAATTTTTCTGGGATACCATGAAAAACGATCACCGGCACTGGTTGGCGGCCAACATGTCCGGCGAAGCGTTTTTGGGTTTCGGTGCTTTCAATACCAAGAAAATTACTGGTCAGGATACCATTGATTTCATCAAATTCCGCCAGAACGTGGCCGAAGCCAGAGACTGGGATATGGATATGTTTGCCGAGGTGATGGGAAAGCCGAAAGACGGTTAATCGATTGGAAAAAGAAGCCCATGGTCGATGAAACGATGCCGATAGGCGGAGGGCGCTTTCATTGACGCACCTATTTGGACGAACATTCGTTCATACAACACCAAGCGGGAATTAACGGATGCGGTACCCCAAGGAATGTGTTCTTAAAGGTTGTCAGGAGGTCGTTATTCGGCCCCTGGCGTTCGAAGATGAACAATCACTATTTCGGTTTTTCAAGGAGATCCCGGAAGAAGATCGCTGGTACATGCGTTATAATGTGACTGATTCAGGGGTGATCAAGAAATGGTTTGAGTCCATCGGCGCGGGCACGGTGGAATCGATCGTCGCCTTGTGCGGCGATCGTATCATCGGTCATGGGAGCCTGCACATTCGCGGATTCGGCTCCACCAGGCATGTGGGGCGGTTTCGAATCATAATCCACCCAGAATTCCGCATGCAACGGCTGGGCACCTGGATGGCCCTCGATCTGATCCAGCTGGCTTTAGACAAGGGTTTGGAAATCCTGCGGACGGATCTGGTGGTGGGCCCGGAGGACGTGGCCATCGATGCGCTTCGAAAACTCGACTTTGTGAAACGTTCTGAGATCAAGGATTATGCCAAGGACCACCAAGGCAACCGTCACAACCTGGCGATTATGATTAAACGCCTGCATCGGGGCTGGGGGGATTTCTAACTAGTTTCCATCCATAAATGGGTTTTTTAAAGATGGGCACCTTGTCTCGTTTCCATTCCATAAATGAGGATTTTTGTCCAAGGTCAAGGAAATCAAGGGGTTGCGCGGAGGCGTACACGTGGTACGCCGCACTAGCGATCCCGCCGATTGACGCCGAGATTGGGCAAAAAGACCATTTATGGATGGAAACTAATTAGATTCAACGATGAAAGTATGTGATCTGCCTTCCCGGGAAATTGAGAGGTCAACACCTGCGGGCAAACTCCGGATCCGTTGCGGATGCACGTCGGTCGAAATGAAGGGCTATACCTTCGATCAACAATTCGGTACCTATGCCCAGTTTCGTTCCTTGTACACCAAGCGGGAGACACTGGAAAAAATTGCCGACCATGAAGGTGCCAATGTTGTCCTGGCCCTGACGGAGGCGGACCACATTGTTGGATTCGGCGTCCTTGACTATCCTGAACCCAACGAACGATGGGTTCGTCTCGGTCCCAAGCAGATGATGGAAGTCAAGGCCATTGAGGTTTGCCGGGACTGGCGTGGAGCGCATGTGGCTGATGCTCTCCTCGGTATGATCCTGAAGCATCCCCTGTTGGAAAAGATGATTGCCTATATGGTTGGGTATTCATGGACCTGGGACCTGGACGGCGCCGGGAAAACGGCCCAGGAATACCGGAATATTCTACTTCGCCTCTTTTCAACCCACGAGTTTGTCGAAATGCAGACCAATGAGCCCAACATCTGTCTAAAACCAGAGAATCTCTTTATGGCCCGGGTGGGGAAAAAACTGTCGGATAAAATTGTTCAAGAATTCAAATGGCTACGGTTTGGGGTGAATCCCTAAGATTGGTTTGCCCGTTTGCCCCCTTAGCTGGTCAGCAAATTGGCTTTATCTTCGGACATGGTGATTTTAAAAGAGGCGAATCAGAAAACCGTTAATCGGCGTTTTATTTTTTTCTTGACAGGCCCGCTAATATGTATCTATATCATAGCCATAATGTAGCTAAATTATAATCACATTATACCGGATAATATAGATGATTTTTTCTTATCGCCGGGAGCAGGTTTTATTCGGTAATAAAGGCTTACTGGGCCCTGAACTTATGGGATAGGTATTGATAGAATATTAACTTTAGGGATTCAGGTAATATAAAGGGGACAAAAAAATGAGGTACGCTGAGACGGGGTTCAATTTAGAGGTCGATCTAACCCGGGGAAATATTGAAAGGGTCGCAACTGACCCGCGAGATTCAGAACTTTATCTGGGTGGCCTGGGTACGAACGCCAAAATATTATGGGACCGGGTTCCACCTGAGGTTGACGCCTTTTCTCCTGAGAATCTTTTAATATTCGGCACCGGTCTTTTGTGCGGTACTACAGCTACCGGTTGTAACCGTACCATTGTTACGACCATTTCTCCTCAAACCAAGTTAATGGCATTTTCAATGATGGGGGGGTATTGGGCACCGGAATTGAAATTTGCCGGCTATGACAAAGTGATCTTGCGCGGCAAGTCCCCAGATCTGGTTTATTTATGGATCAACAATGACAAGGTTGAAATACGGGATGCATCTCATTTGCGGGGTAAAGGGGCGATTGAAACGGCTGAACTCATTAAAAAGGAATTGAAACAACCGAAAGCCCAGGTGTCTGCCATCGGCCTGGCCGGGGAAAACAGGGTTTATTATGCTTCCATCGAGCAGGGCCGATCCAGTGCCAGCCGGGGCGGGATCGGTGCCGTTATGGGAGACAAAGGGGTAAAGGCGATCGTTGTTCGGGGAACCCAGGACATCAACGTTGCCCGTCCGGTTGAATTCATGGAGCTTTGTTATGAAGTGCTGGACTATATCAAATGGCGGGAAGACAATCCAATTCAGGGGGTCATACCGATTTTAGCCATTCTGGGGTCCCCGCAGGAAATGGCAATCCATGACGAGAAATGGCACACCGAAAATTTCTCCTGGGGAAATGCCCGCCTCCGCCGAAAAGGCTTCTGGACCGAGGAAGTCTCGGATGAGTGGCTGGAAACAATGAACAAGGCAAGAACGCGGTTAATCAGTTGCTATAATTGCCCGGTGGCATGCGGCGCGACCATTTCCATGCCGGGGCTTCCCACTTATATGATGAAATGTTTCACGAAACTGACTTACACCCTGGCAGCCATGTCAAATCTGGATTTTGGTTTAACCATTGCTCAACGTTCCACGGAGTATGGCGTGGACGGATACTCAACCCCACAGGTCATGGCCTTCGCCCTTGAGCTTTTGGAAAACGGGATTTTGAAGGATAAAGATTTTCCGGAAATGCCGGAGGACAATGAGGGTAGATTCTTCTACCTGCTTGATAAAATTGTCAACCGGGAAGGAATCGGAGATATTCTGGCCAATGGTACCCATTGGGCCGCCAAGGAGATTGGTAACGGTGCGGAAAAATATGCGCATAACAATATCAAGAAACATGAGCAGTTACCCCTCAAGCTGTCCATGCTCAACCCCATTTATTTTCTGATGTATTGTACCGGTGAAAAGATAAACATTACCCAGATCGAGGGGCAGTTTCCCCAGGCAGCCTTTCCCAAGAGGGAGCATAGAGAAAAATTTGTAAAGGATTGGTTTCAGGTCCCTGATGAAAAATTCAAGCAATACTTTCTGGACTGGGAGCCACGGGGGGAAAACTCAAATCCCTACTACCCGACGCCTGAAATAGCGTGTGACATTGTCGACTGGCAGGAAAGGATGCATTATATTGACGACGCTCTCGGCATGTGTGCCGGCCTATCTTCATTTCACTTAAAACCACCCTATCATATCCACAATATTCCGAAATTTCTTTCAGCCGGGGCTGGATTTGATATGGATGAAGACAAGCTATCCCAAGCTGCCAAGCGTTATCGGACTTTAGTCAGGGCGATAAATATCAGAAGAGGCTTGCGAAGAAAAGATGAGAAGCCGCCCGAGGACCATTGGAAGAAACGATTCCCTGAATTGGAAAAAGAACTTTTAGATACGTATTACAATTATAAAGGGTGGAATCAAGAAGGTATTCCAACCAGAGAGTCTCTACATGAATTGGGCCTGGACTTTGTCGGTGAAGACTTGATTCAAAGGGGGATCTTATCGGACGGTGAAAATTCTTCGGATGAAAAAGCTTCGGTTGTGACAGAGACAAATTAGAGTGGAGGGACTGAACCTTGAGTGATGCAAAGCAAAAGAAAACAATTAAAACCATAAAAATTGACGTCGATAAATGCCATGGGTGCCGGGCTTGCGAGATGATCTGCTCTGCCTTTCATGCTGAGCCAAAATACAGCAGCAGTAATCCGGCCAGGGCTCGTATTCGAGTGATTCGTGATCCCTTAAGAGACGTATATGTTCCTGTTTATGCCGGAGAATATACGGTTGCCGAATGTGCCGGCAGAGACAAATATACAATTGAGGGGAAGGAATACGACGAGTGTTCATTTTGCAGGGCCTCCTGCCCATCCCGGGAGGATTTCAAAGAACCCGATTCCGGTCTTCCGCTGAAATGTGATATGTGCGAAGGCGAAGAAGAGCCCTTGTGCGTGAAGTGGTGTACGGTAGACGCCCTGGTGGTCGAAGAAAGGGAAGAGGAGGTCGAAGAACAGGAAGAGCAGGAAGACCTCGAGGTCGGCCTGGAGTCACTGGCAGATAAATACGGTATGGATAAAATATTGGATGCCCTTGCACGATTATCCGAGAAGGACTAGGGCGGAAAAAGAGGATAAACTAAAACGGTGGAAACAATAGCCCCCTTTATAGAAGTCATAGATGAGATAAATGAGGCCGGCGGAGAAATCTTTAAGTTATGCTTTCAATGCGGGCTGTGCGATGTTGTTTGTCCATGGAATAAGGTTAGAAATTTTAGTATGCGCAAACTTATCCGCGAGGCTGCCTTCGGATTAAGTGAGGTGGAAGGCGAGGATATATGGCGTTGTACCACTTGTGGGATTTGCCCTGAGCAGTGTCCCCGGGGCGTTAAACAGATTGACATCAGCGTTGCCCTGCGCAGGCTGGCAACTGAGTATGAGATGTTTCCCGCTTCAGTTAAGTCCGCCCGTACAGCAAGGGCAAGCCTGATTTCAGAAGGTAATCCCCTTCAGGGAGAGCGAGGCAAACGGGCTGAATGGGCTAATGGGTTGTCATTAAACACCTACGAAGAAGGGATGGAAGCTCTATATTTTGTCGGCTGCTACTTTTCCTATGATCCCCGGATGAAAAAAGTTGCGGCGGCTACAGTGAATATCCTTAAACAAGCCGGGGTTAACTTTGGCATACTGGGCGATAAGGAAAACTGCTGTGGAGAAAGTATTCGAAAGACGGGCAGCGAGAAAGTCTTTAAAACATTGGCCAAGGAAAACATCAAGACGTTTATTGATAATGGGGTAAGGAAAATAATTGTTTCCTCCCCCCATTGCTACCATACTTTTAAAAACGAATATCCCGAATTCATGGTCAACTTTGAAGTTCTTCATATGAACCAGTATTTATTGGCACTGATTAATCAAGGAAGACTTGAATTTACAGGGAAATTTGAAAAGACAGTCACCTATCATGATCCTTGCTACCTGGGAAGACACAATGGAATTTATGATCAGCCCAGGGACCTGTTAAACAAGGTTTCCGGTTTGAATTTAGTTGAGATGGAAGCCTGCGATAAAAATAGTCTGTGCTGTGGCGGCGGCGGCGGCAGGATCTGGATGGACACACCCCAGGAAGAACGGTTTTCCGATATTCGATTGAGACAGGCTGAAGCAACCGGGGCCCAAATTCTGGCAACTTCCTGTCCGTACTGCATCACCAATTTTGAGGAAAGCCGCCTGAATCTTGAGTACGAAAATGTCATGGAAATCAAAGATATTATGGAAATTATCAATGAGATGCTTTAGAGGAGTGATTTAGCGCGGCGGCTGCCTTGGACACCACGGGTCTAGTCAGCCACTTTCGGCTAAAGCTGAATGCATGGGGTTCAAGGGATCAAGTGACCGGACCCGTCAAGCCTTTCCTTGAACCCCTGAGTCATTGGGATGGCATTAACTATTAAACTAAATTCTTTGTCTAAAGGAGAGTGTTTTTCCTCCATCCCCGTGTGGGACAATAATATGATGAGGAGATAGACAGTGGGAAACGAAGTATTACCAAAAGAAGTCATTCAACAATTATCTGGAAATCTTGGCAGCAGTAATTTTGGAGACATTATGGTTGTCGGCGGAGGGGTCAGCGGTATCCAGGCATCGCTTGATCTTGCCACGGCGGGCTTTAAGGTTTATCTGATTGAGAAAGGACCGAGCATTGGCGGGCACATGGCCCAGCTTGACAAGACCTTTCCCACCAATGACTGCTCCATGTGAATCCTCGCGCCCAAACTGGTCGAGGTCGGCCGGCACCCAAACATAGAGGTTTTGACATTTACGGAAGTTGAGCGTGTGGAAGGGCATTCAGGTGATTTTAAGATAACGTTAAAAACAAGGCCCCGATACATTATTGAAGACAAATGCACCGGGTGTACGACCTGTGTGGAATACTGCCCGGTAGAATATCCGGATAAATACAATCAGGGAATATCGGATAATAAAGCGGTCCATGTATACTTCTCCCAGGCCATTCCCCTTATCACCTACATTGATGACAGCTGCCTGTTTCTTAAAGAGAAAAAATGCGACATCTGCAGGCGCGTTTGCCAGGCCGGCGCGATCGATTTCAAGCAAACGATACAAAAAGCAGAAGTAAAAGTAGGGGCGATCATTTTATCTTCGGGGATTACGCCTTTTGATCCTTCAGTAAAAGATGAATATGCCTACACAACCATGCAGAACGTCGTCACCAGTATGGACTATGAACGATTGTTGTCCTCAACCGGCCCTTACGGTGGTGAGGTCCTGCGCGCGTCTGACAAGATCCATCCCAAAAATGTCGCCTGGATCCAATGCGTTGGCTCCCGACGGGTTACCGAAGGTGATAACAGCTATTGTTCAGGGGTTTGCTGTACCTATACCCAAAAACAGGTGATTTTGACGAAAGAACACGATGCCGACGCCAAGTGCACCATATTCCACAACGACATCCGTTCTTTTGGAAAGGACTTTGAACGGTACTACCAGAGAGCCGAACAACTCGAAGGAACCCGGTTTATCCGAAGTTATGCATCCATCGCCAGAGAGATCCCGGAAACCAAGAATGTGGTTGTCAGATATGCGACTTCCGATGAGGGTGTCAAGGAAGAAGAATTTGATATGGTGGTCCTGTCGATTGGATTAAATCCGCCGGCGGCCTTCAAAGAACTATCAGAAAAATTTGGCATAGAGCTCAATTCGCACGGGTTCAATAAAACCATTGATTCCAACCCCATGTTGACCAGTCAGTCCGGGATTTTTGTCAGCGGGGCTTTTCAAGGGCCCACGGATATTCCCGAATCGGTATTCACCGCCAGCGGTGCCGGTTCCCAGACGGGCGAACTGCTTGATTACAGGCGGGGCAAACTGGCCAAAGAAAGGGTCTATCCGGAAGAAAGGGATGTATCCAAGGAAGAACCGAAAATAGGCGTTTTTGTATGTCATTGCGGGGCGAATATATCAAGTATTGTCAACGTTCCCAATACCGTTGATTATGCCTTGACCTTGCCCAATGTTGTCTATGCCACCGAGCAGATATTTTCATGCGCGAATAATTCCGCCAAGGAAATTACCGATCTGGCAAAGGAAAAAGGACTCAACCGGGTGGTAATTGCCGCCTGCTCTCCCCGAACCCTTGAGCCCTTATTCCGGGATACGCTTCGGGAAGCGGGCTTAAATCAGTATTACCTTGATATGGCCAATATCCGCGAGCACTGCTCCTGGATTCACGCCAAGCAAAAAGATGAGGCCACCGCAAAGGCTCAGGATATCATCCGGATGTCAGTTGCACGAGCGAGCTACTTGGAACCGCTAAAGGAATTTGACCTGCCGGTCAACAAGACGGCTTTAGTGGTTGGCGGCGGTATTGCCGGTATGACCTGCGCACTGTCTATCGCCAGACAGGGGCATGAGGTTCAACTGGTGGAAAAGGATAAAGAATTGGGTGGCGTGGCACGTCGGCTCGACACCACCATCGAAGGCCTGGATGTTCAGGCCCATCTGGATGATGTCATCAGGCAGGTGTATAAAAACCCATTGATCCATGTATCGCACGGAGCAACCATTAAAGATGTTGCCGGTTACCTGGGAAATTTTACCACATCGGTTGAAACCGAAGACCGAATCAAACAGATCAAGCACGGTGCCACTGTTCTTGCAATCGGTGCCCAAGAGTATAAACCCACTGAATATCTTTATAGTGAAAACGATCAGGTGTTCACCCATCTTGAACTGGGAGAAGAGATCGCCAAAGGAAACGAAGCGGTTACGAATGCCGAGAGCCTGGTGATGATTCAGTGTGTCGGCAGCCGAAATGAAGAAAGAAATTATTGCAGCCGAGTGTGTTGCAGCCATGCGGTAAAAAATGCGTTGAAACTGAAAAAGATCAATCCTGAAATGCGGATCTATATTCTTTTCCGCGATATGCGGACCTATGGGTTAAAAGAGGATTTTTATCGGGAAGCCTCCGAAAAGGGCGTTCAATTCATCCGTTATGAGCCGGATGATGCACCCCAGGTAGCAGTTGCCAAAGCGGGGGGTAAGGACGTTATCCGGGTAACCGTCCCTGATGAAATTTTAGGGCAGCGGCTTGAGCTGGATGCTGATATTTTATCTCTCGCCGCGGCGGTGATTCCGTCGGCATCGACCACGGAAATTGCGGGGCAATTCAGGGTAACGCTGAGTCCGGATGATTTCTTTAAAGAAGCCCATGTCAAATTAAGACCGGTCGAGTTTGCATCCGATGGTGTTTTTCTTTGCGGAACCGCTCACTATCCCAAGCATATACAGGAAACGATCAATCAGGCCTATGGGGCTGCCGGTCGGGTCTTGACGCTGCTGTCAAAAGATACGGTTGTCGCCTCCGGCTCCGTGGCCAAAGTCAATGAGTATGATTGTGTGGCTTGCGGCGCCTGCATTACGGCCTGTACATATGATGCCATTCAGTTTCGAGATACGCCAAAAGGCATAAAGGCGATTGTAAATCCCATCCTATGCAAAGGCGATGGCCTGTGTAATGCCAAATGTCCGACAAATGCAATTGTTCTCAAGCATTTTACCAATGACGCCCTTTTAAGCCAGATTGAGGCCGCCGTGACGAATAAAGATATCATCGAACAGATGGATGCGGCAGTTGTAGATGAGTAGAATTGGTTTGCCCGTTAGCCGGTTTCGGCAGCCATAAATCAGCGGCTATCTAATAAGCTTCGGGTTCAACGAGTTCAACGGGATAACGGGCTCAACGGGTCAACGGACCAACGGGCGTAACCGAGATAACAAAGGAGGTTCCAACGGATGAGTACGGGTCTTGAATTTAAGCCAAGATTATTGGGTTTTGTGTGCCATTGGTGAGCATACGGTGCTGCGGACCTGGCTGGAGTTTCCAGACTGCAATATTCAAATGATATGCGACTTATTCGCGTCATGTGTTCCGGTAGAGTCGACCTGGAATTTATATTCAGAGCCTTCTTAAAAGGGCAGGACGGCGTGTTTATTGGCGGCTGCAAATTAGATGAATGCAATTATGTGACCCATGGAAATTATGATGCATTCGCTATCACGTTTATGGGAAAAAAAATATTGGAACACATCGGCTTGAACCCGAAAAGACTGAGGACTGAATTTATGTCCGGCGCTGATGGAAACTTGTTAGCCGAATATACCGATGATTTCAGCCATCAAATGAAAGAGCTGGGGCCGCTGGGGAAAAGCGAAGGCATGGATGCGGGTCTCGTGAAATTTAAACTTGAAGCCGCCAGAAAACTCATCCCCTATATCAGATTGGTGGAAAGGGAGAGGCTTAGGGTGCCGGTAAAATCAAAACAAGCCTATACTGAGTTTTTCGAAAGCAACGATATAAACGCTTTATTTGACGAAATATTATCAGACAAACTGGCAATTAGCCAGATTCTGTTGCTTTTAGGGGAAAAACCCCTTTCAACGAGTGACATCTCCGAGCAACTGGGGTTGAACCCATCGGATGTCTCAAGACACATGATTCGTTCATCAAAACACGGGATGGTCCGGTACGAAACCGCCAGCCATTGTTATGCGCGGACTTAAGGTGAGTGCTTCGTGCAATAGATCAAGTAATAGGATAAACTCAGGAAAGCGACTATGGAAAGTGAAAAAATAGATCAGATTATTGATAAGCATCATGGTGAAGCAAGTTCTTTGCTTCAAATATTGCTTGATATTCAGAGCGAAAATAGTTGGCTTCCCAAAGAAGTACTGGTGAGGGTCAGCCAGAAATTAGACGTTCCTTTAACCCGGATACAGCATATTGCGACCTTCTATAAAGCTTTTAGCCTAGTTCCGAAAGGGCGCCATAAGGTTCACATCTGTATGGGGACGGCCTGCCATGTTCGTGGTGCCACCCGGATTCTTGACACGGTGGAGGAAGCAACAGGCATTAAAGCGGGTGAAACCGACCTGGATATGAAGTTTAGCCTGGAAACGGTTAACTGCCTTGGCTGCTGTGCGCTGGGCCCTGTGATGAACGTTGATGGAAAGGTTCTCGGAAAAATGTCACCCGTCAAGACCGCGGAAGCGTTAAAAACTTATGAGTAGGGGAAAATTATGGCGCGGTTAAATACGCCTGAAGAATTAGAGAACTTCAGACAAGCATTATTATCCCAAAGAAATCCGGATAATCCTTGTATTTCTATATGTGCCGGCGCCGGCTGTGTTGCCTCGGGCGCGGATGATGTTATCGCAGCGTTTAATAAAGAGATCGAAAAAGAAGGCTTAACCACAACCGTTGGTACCAAGGGAACCGGATGTCCCGGATTTTGTGAGCGAGGCCCCGTGGTGGTGATATACCCGGAGGAAATATGCTATCTCCAGGTTAAGGCTGAAGACGTTCCCGAGATTATTGAACAAACCATAAAAGCAAACAAGGTTGTCGAGCGTCTCTTGTACGAGGATCCGGTAACAGGGGAAAAAGCAGTCAAAGAATCCGATATTTCGTTTTATAAAAGCCAGGAACGAACCGTTCTGTGCAATAACATTAAAATTGATTCTAGGAGTATTGATGATTATCTGGCCATTGGGGGTTACTCCGCGCTGGCCAAAGCCCTTAGTGAAATGACCGACCCAGAGGTCCTGGAAGAAGTTAAAAAATCCAATTTGCGAGGTAGAGGCGGTGCCGGCTTTCCCGCGGGAAGAAAATGGGAAGGATCACGCAATGCACCTGAGCCGATCAAATATGTCATCGTCAATGCAGATGAAGGTGATCCCGGTGCATTCATGGACAGAGCCCTTCTTGAAGGAAATCCCCATTCAATTTTAGAAGGGTTGATCATTGGCGGATATGCCATCAACGCTAATGAAGGCTATTTTTATGTTCGTCAGGAATACCCTCTGGCGGTAGAGAATATTAACTTTGCCATCGAGCAGGCGGAAGACTACGGCTTGCTGGGCAAGAATATTATGGGTTCAGGTTTTGATTTTAAAGTGATTGTGCACCAGGGCGCCGGTGCTTTTGTTTGTGGTGAATCAACGGCCTTGATGACATCACTGGAAGGAAAGGTTGGAGAGCCCAGACCCAAGTATACCCGCTCCAACATCAAAGGGCTATGGAACAGACCCAGCGTTTTGAATAATGTTGAGACCTGGGCGAATGTACCCCTTATAATCAATAAGGGGGCGGATTGGTTTACCTCTGTTGGAACCGAAAGCAGCAAGGGGACTAAAATTTTCTCCCTGGTCGGTAAGATCACCAACACCGGCCTGGTAGAAGTCCCCATGGGTATGACCCTGAGAGATATTATCTATAAAATAGGCGGTGGTATCCCTGGGGGCAAAAAGTTTAAAGCCGTGCAGACTGGTGGGCCGTCCGGCGGATGTATCCCGGAAGATAAGCTGGATTTGGAAGTAGGGTTTGATGAACTGACCAAGGCCGGTTCAATGATGGGATCAGGCGGGATGATCGTCATGGATGAAGATACCTGCATGGTGGATGTGGCCAGGTACTTTATTGAATTTCTCACCGATGAATCCTGCGGCAAATGTGTTCCCTGCCGCGAGGGCCTGCGGCAGATGCACAGAATCCTGACCAACATCACACGGGGCAAGGGGAAAGAAGGCGATATCGAACTATTGGAAGCGTTGTCCGAGACTGCCGTGGAAGCGTCTCTTTGTGCTTTGGGTAAGAGCGCCCCGAACCCATTTCTAAGTACGTTACGCTATTTCAGGGACGAGTATGAGGCCCACATCAAGGCACAACGCTGTCCAGCGTTGTACTGCAAGGAGCTGATCGCGTATTTTATTGACCCGTCCAAGTGCCAGGCCTGCATGATCTGCGCTCGAAGTTGCCCATCCGAAGCGATTGACGGTGGTAAGAAAAAGATTCATATTATAGATCAGAAAAAATGCACCAATTGTGGAACTTGTTTAGAAGTTTGCCCCCCCCGCTTTGGTGCCATAAAAAAGCTTTCCGGCGAACCGGTTCCCGGTCCACTTCCCGAAGAAGAAAGAATGATAACGAAAAAGAGCTAATAATAATGAGTGTAATTCAATTTGAGATCGATGGAAAAGAAGTAACGGCCGCCGAAGGCATGACCATTCTGGAGGCCGCCCAAAGTGCGGGGATATCCATCCCAACGCTTTGTCATCATGAGAAACTGGAACCTTATGGCGGATGCCGGGTTTGCATCATTGAAGTGGAGGAACGCGGTTGGGCCAAACTCGTTGTTTCCTGTGTTTACCCGGCTCAAAATGGTATTATTGTCAGAACCCGCTCTGAAAAAGTGGACCGAATTCGAAAAACCATTATTGAACTTCTGATGGCCCATGCGCCTGATTCCCCCCAGCTGGTGGAGATGGCAAATACGTATGGTGCGGCAAGGGATCGGTTTGAAAAAGATCCATCATTTTGTATCCATTGCGGTCTGTGTGTCAGATACTGTGCCGAGGTGGCAAAGAAGAATGCCATTGGGTTTGTCGATCGGGGAATAAACAAAGAGATCAGTTTTATTCCTGAAATTGCTGCCAAAGTATGTCATGACTGCAAGGAATGCTTTCAGCTCTGCCCGACCGCTTATCTCCAAGCCACTTTTGTTTTAACTGAATCTCTCGCGTTTTCGCCGTCTTCCAAGGAACTAGCGAAAGAGGGATAAACAACGATTAATTCGGAGACAACCAACATAAAGGTTTTGTTAGATATGAAGTCTCAATATCCAGGGTGGCCCGACATTATGGTATTAGATGGCGGTCCCACCTCCTTCTCAAGGATCAGACCCCATTGAATACAGGCAAGGATACTAAATCTTATCAAGTGCTTCGATGTAAAAAAGGCACATGCCGGAGCCATTCGCTTTTATTGATTGGAGAGGAACCTCTATTAATTCGTATCAATGGAAAGTCGTATTCAGTGGTGATGAGAACACCCGGGGAGGAGCTGTTCCATGCGGCGGGTTTTTGCCTGGGGGAGGGGATTGTGGATTCACCGGATGATTTTACGGCCATCGGATATTGTAAGGATCTTGATCCGAATGTGATTGATGTCCGCTTGAACCCCGAAAGGGTTGCAAAGATCCCTGATCTGCTTGAGAGGAAGGGCTTTGTCAGCCAGACCAGCTGTGGTATTTGCGGTAAGGAACTGATCAAGGACCTATATCAGATATTAGCTCCGGCCGAAAACGGCTTTAAAGTCAAAATTAACCGTATCTTTAATTGCATCAATACGCTTTCCGAAAAACAGAGTTACTATCAGACAACCAGGGGCTCACACGCGGCAATAATATTTGACGATCAGCTGGATATGATTTCTTTTTCAGAGGATGTAGGCCGGCACAATGCGCTTGATAAAGCCATCGGAAAGGCATTTGTGAACAAGAAGCTTACGGATGCTGCCATCCTGGTTCTATCTTCAAGGATCAGTTACGAATTGGTTCAAAAAGCCGCCAGAGCGAATCTGCCCGTGATGATTAGCAACTCAAGACCGACCTCCCTGGCCGTGCAAATGGGGAAGACCCTTAACATGACACTCGCTTTTCCCGCGGAAGAATCTGAATTAATGATCGTTTGCGGTGAAAAACGCATCCTCATGGAATAAATCCGTGACGGGATATGATTTTTACCGAAAAAAAGGAACCAATATATAGGAGGACAATTTGAAAATTCTTACAACTGTTAAAAAAGTCGTTGACGTCGAATTGACCATCCGCGTTGAAAACGGTGCCATTATTGAAGATGGGCTGCAATATGTGACCAACGCATGGGATGAAAATGCGGTCGAAACTGCGGTTCAACTTAAGGAAAATAATGGTGCTGAAACGACGCTGGTGAGTATTGGCGGCGGTGACAATACTGATGTTATCCGGCGCTGCTATGCCATGGGGATTGAAAACGGCATTCATATCGAGGATCCGGCCCTGGATAAGGCCGATTCATCGGTCACTGCCAAAGTATTGCAGAAGGTTTATGAGACGGGTGACTATGATCTGGTCATAACCGGTAAACAAGCCCAGGACACCGATAGCGGCCAGACTGGAATCATCCTGGCCGAATACTTGGGTCTACCATGTGTGAGCAATGTGATTGCCCTCGAGGTAGTGGATGACCAGCACATTAGGGTATCCCGAGCGGGTGATGGCGGTACCGAAATCGTTGAAGTGGCACTGCCTGCCGTGATCACGGTAGATGTCAGCATTAATGAACCAAGGCTGCCTGCCATGCGGGGAGTTATGATGGCAAAGAAAAAGAAGATCAATGTTATGGATCTGGCGACCCTGGGGATTTCCTCGGATGACATCAGCGGCGCCGGGCCGAGATCGGAAATTGTTGAATTTATGGCTTCCCAAACCCGCCAGGGCGGGCGAAAATTTGAGGGCGATGCGGCTGAAATTACCGCCCAGGTCGTCAATCTCCTGGCCAATGAAGCCAAGGTTTTATAGTGAGTTCAAAAATTGTTTGCTATCGTCATCTACTACGAACCGGAATGATAAGAGGAAAACAATATTATGGCTAAAGTACTCGTGATTGCAGATATCAAAGAAGGTGTACTCAAAGGCAGCACCGCCGAACTTTTATCCAAAGCCAAGGCCATCGGTGCGGAAACCGCCGTGGTGGCCATTGGCAGCAAAATCGAACCTCTAACCCCTGAATTGGTGGGGGTAGGGTCTGATACGCAATATATCGCCGATGATCCGGGACTGGAGCTGTTTTCAGCCGGTCCATACGCATCCTGTGTCGTCGATGCGGCCAAACAATTCGGTGCGGACCTGATCTGGTTTGGTTTTTCCGAAAGTGGCAAAGCCGCCGCCCCAAGGGTTGCCGTGAAACTGGAGGCCGCATGCGCCACTGAAATTACCGACGTAGAGATTCACGAAGAACAAATCGAAGTCATTAGACCCGCCATCACAAATAAGGTGATGCAACGTGTCAAATTAAATACCCCTCAACTGGTGGCAGTTGTCAGAGCGGGTGCGTTCGAGGCAACGGAAGGAATCACCGGAACCGAAAATGTCGTCAAGCTTTCCCCTCCGGCACCTGATTTAAAGGCCGTAATTAAGGAACTCATATCGGATGCAAGCGGGGAAATTGATCTTGCCGAAGCCGACATCGTCGTCTCAGTGGGGCGAGGCGTCAAGGATCAAGCCGGTGTTGATCTGGTAAAAGAACTGGCTAACGATTTAAAAGCCGGTTTTGGCTCTTCCCGTGCGATGGTAGATGGTGGCTTCATGGCACACAATAAGCAAGTCGGGCAAACTGGAAAAATAGTCGCCCCTTCCCTTTATATGGCCATCGGCATCTCCGGAGCCATTCAACATCTTGCCGGAATGAACGGATCGAAAGTGGTTCTGGCTGTTAATAAAGACCCTGAAGCCCCCATCTTCAACGTGGCTGATTATGGGATCGTAGGTGACCTGTTCGAGGTGGTCCCGATTCTTCGGGATGAGATTAACAAAATCAGGACCTAATGTAAGCGGATCAAATTTTAAAAAGTTGAATTATTTTTGTATGGATCGTACCGGTCTGAATTCTTAAATTGAAACCCAGGGGGATTGCCGATTTTACCGTATCTATGACTTCAAAGGCAGCACTGCATAACCTGCTATAGCAGAACGTCATTTTTCCTGTAACTAGGGTGCCCTCGACAATCGCTCAATTAGGTAGTTTCCATCGATAAATGGTTTTTTTGCCCAATATCGTCGTCAATCGGCTGGATCGCTTGTGTTTTGTATCACGGACCGCCTCCGTGCAATCTTTTGATTTCCTTGACCCTGGACAAAAATCCTCATTTCTAAATTGGAATCGTCACAAGGTGCCCATATTTAAATAAAACAAGTAATGGATGGGCACTGGGTAGAAATTAGTCTAAATAAATTTGATGAGGTACTCGTGAATCCCCTGTTGATGTCTGTACTGCTCATTGTCGGGCTGGCGATTTTTGGCCGTACGATGGTTCAAAAAATCCAATTGCTGAGGGCGATTGGACCCGCTGATCGGGCCAATCATATAATAGAACGACTGAAAGCTATGGTGATTTTGGCAATGGGCCAGAAGCGCCTGGTGGGAAGGAAAAAAGAGCGAACCTCAGGGGTCATGCACGCCCTCATTTTCTGGGGATTCTGCGTTCTTTTAATTCGCAGCCTGACTTTATATGGAGAAGGATTTGTCGAAGGATATCAACTGCCTTTTCTGGGCGATGATCATGTGCTGGGGTATCTCTACATCGCCCTAAAAGACATCATGGAAGGCATCGTCCTGATGATGGTCATTTATGCCATCTTTCGTCGGGCGATTCTTAAACCGGAACGGCTGCACAATACATGGGAAGCCTATTTTGTATTGGGGATGATCGGGGTGTTGATGATTTCCGATCTATTATACGATGGTGCCCGGTATAACTTGATCACATTGTATGACAACCCTGAGCATATTCATTTTTTTAATAACCCGCGGTATGGTTCCGAGTTTCTCTGGACACCGGTTTCCGTGGGCGCAGGGGCCCTCATAGCGTCGATGAGTGTGGGTACTCTCGGCTATGTCATGGTCGGTATGTTCTGGTTGCATATCATCACTCAATTGACCTTTCTCAATTTTTTACCCCTGGGAAAACATTTTCATGTCATCACCGCGCTTCCCAATGTATTTTTAAAATCCTTAGGATATCCCCATGAAAAGGCCAAGCTGCTGGATTTGGAGGACGAAGCAGCCTGGGAAGACGAATCGCTGGGGCTCAATCACATCCACCAGCTGAACTGGAAACAGGGGTTGGATCTTTACACCTGTACCGAGTGTGGCCGCTGTAAAGAAGTCTGCCCCACTTATACCACTGACAAACCGCTAAATCTGCATGACTTCAATGATAAACTGAAATTTGAACTATTGGATAATGCGGACAACATTGTCAAAAGAGCAAAGTTGGCCGTCGCCATCGAGCAGAACTGCGATCCTGATCGAATAGAGACAATGAAAGCCAGGATGGTCGAGCTGAATAGCAAAAAGCAGCTTACAGGTGACATCATCTCCGAAGACACGCTGTGGGCCTGTACCACCTGTCGGGCCTGTGAGGAAGTCTGCCCGGTGACGATCGAGCATGTTCCCCGCATCGTAGCCATGAGACAAGGGCAGGCCTTGATGGCGGAAGCCTACCCCAAAGAGTTGAATCCGGCCCTCAAAGGACTCGAGCGCAACGGCAATCCTTGGGGCATCGGGTATGACAAACGAGCCGACTGGGCTGACGGGTTGGACGTTGAAATGATGGCGGATAACCCCGATGTTGATTATTTGCTTTGGGTCGGGTGTGCCGGTTCTTTCGATGATAGAGCCAAAAAAGTATCCATCAGCCTGGTTAAAATTTTGCAGAAGGCCGGGGTCAGCTTTGCGATCCTCGGTACGGAAGAAAAATGCACCGGCGACTTTGCCAGACGCGTCGGCAATGAGATGTTGTACCAGATGACGGCGCAGGAAAATATCGAAACTTTGAACAATTATAAGGTTAAAAAAATTATTACGGCATGTCCTCATTGTCTTAATACGCTCAAGCATGAATACCCGCAAATGGGCGGAAATTACGAAGTGATTCATCATTCGGAGTTCATCCATAGGCTTGTAGAAGAGGGTAGAATCAGGTTGAAAAGATCATTGGAAGGATCTTTGACTTACCACGACCCCTGCTATCTGGGACGATACAATTCGGTCTATGATCAACCCAGATCGATTTTGAAGTCCATATCAAACTGGGGTCTCGAAGAACTCGACCGACATGGCTCCGAAAGTTTTTGTTGTGGGGCCGGCGGGGGTAGGATGTGGATGGAGGAGACCATTGGTAAAAGAATTAATCTGGAACGCGCAGAAGAAATCGTTGGAAAACAGGTGGCGAATGTGGCCGTGGGGTGCCCGTTCTGCCTAACCATGCTTGAAGACGGCATGAAAGAACTGGAAAAAGAAGAAGAAATTAAGACACAAGATATCTGTGAACTTGTGGCGAAGAATATGGCGTGAGTATAGCTTAAAGATCCCACCAATCATACCAAGAATCAGGAAATTGTCGCCTATTGCCGAGGACCGTATTGTGTCCTGGCGGTCCAGGCGGTCGAGATGTTGCGAAAAAAGGGCTTCAAGGCCGTGCGTCTTGAAGACGGCATCCAGGATTGGCGGGCAATGGGCCTTTCGATTGCTATTGGCGAAGAGCAAAACTCTTTGCTTGGGAACATGCATTGATGAAATCCTTTCGATTCATCTGGCTACCAAGTCTAGCGGTGGCAATAACCTTTTTAGCCCTTTGGTATACCCATTTGCCGGTACCCACGATTGTATCGAGTATGGCACAAGTTGAACAAGAGGCTGAAAACGGCGGTTACCGCTTGATTGACGTAGAAACCCTGTCGAAGCAGTATCGGTCAAACCGAGAGAAGATCCTGCTGGTGGACGTACGTCAGCAATGGGAATATCGTGACGGTCATATCAACGGGAGTGTTAATTTCCCCATGGAGCCTACCTAGTGGGCAAGGTGGCAGGGGAAAGGAAATTTGAATGCGTTTCTGGAACCGGAAAAGGAAAAATGGATTGTCTTCTACTGAGCGGGTCTGGCATGAGTTCGCAGCGACTCGGCGGCTCGGGTAGCCGTTGAATTGGGGTATGATCGGTTTTCCTACCGGACCGCTATCGCGGGGGCCGAAAGGCCAACAAAATGAGATTGTTTTATGATTAACTATCGCATTCATTTAAGCATTATCGAAATTTAACTGAATTGAAGATTTATACCACAATTCTA
>Ga0316198_10000141_pt1 | contig 31530 bp, 20 predicted proteins | sample OudBieAanoxic_MG_FD_204935 | JGI IMG/M metagenome (GOLD analysis project Ga0316198, IMG submission 204935) | Coastal sediment microbial communities from Oude Bieten Haven, Netherlands - site A anoxic | ecosystem: Environmental > Aquatic > Marine > Coastal > Sediment | place: Netherlands... | reverse complement strand
AAGTATAGTTCCAATGGATTTAAAATTGGAACTGGATTGGAATACAAATATAGATTGGATAATAAAAATCTTTTTATAACGTATTTTGATGCCGGGTTAATTCACAATAAAATTAATAGTTATAAGGAAGAGGGACATGATGACTATAGGATGAGTTTATCAGAAGGAGATAAATTGATACCGGTTCTTAAGTTAGGAATAGAAAAGCAGACGAGGAAGAAAAATTTACATACACTATTGGGACTTAAGGCAAATTATTATGCTACAGATACTATGGGTAAAAGGGAGGGATATTATATATTTAAACCGGATGTAAAATACGATGTTCTTCCTGTTAATATACCAAAATTGACAATTGCTCTTAATTTTCGGCAGGAAATAGATCTTAACGACAGATTATCTCTTTATTTTTTTGGATCAGCTGAAATGGGAGAGAAATTTTGGGGAGCTTTAGGAGAGGTGGGACTTACATATGAATTCTAAAAAGATAATAATACTTTTTTTCTTTTTCATATCTATGATTTCTTTTTCAGAAGCTGAGATTAAGCTTGTAGATATTATTGTAAAAGAAGGATTGAAAGAAAGAGTAGAAAGCCAAAAATACAAGGTTATAACAAAGGGAGATAAGGAGACAAATAAGGAAACCCAATTTTTACTTAAGGTTGAAAAAAAGAAAGGGCTGACCGTTAAGACATTATATGTGGATAGAAGGATAATGGATAATAGGAATGGAGAGATTAAAGAGCAGAAAAAAGTTCTGGAAAAAATATATCAGTTAAAGATTAAATACAATAAAGAAAATAAAATAAAAAAGCTTGTGGAAAAGTTATACATAATCGACTTAGATGGAAAAGTTCTTATTATGTATCTTCCCATAAAAACTCTTAAATCAACCTATAAATATTATACATCTAAAGAAAAGGAAAAATTAAAGACTAAAAAAGAAGGAATTCTTAAATCGGAAAAATTCTATAGGAAGATATTTTATAATTCCGGGGAAAAAAGTGCCTTGAAATTTGAAAAAATAATAAGCAGGCTTATTCCGGAAAGTAAAATCGAAGAATACAATGTTTTGGATCTAGGTATTTTAAAGGACAAAATAATGAATGAGGATAAAGAAGAAATTTTTCTTAGGGGAAAAATTGAATTTTAAAGGAGGGGTTAGAGTGAATAAAGTAATTTTGATCTTGCTTATTTTATTGATGACCTCGTGCAGGGGTTATCAGGAAGATGTAAGGGTTATGGCAGAAGATCTTGTTAAGAAACCGATTCAAAAAGAACTAATAAAACCAATGTCTATAAAAGCAAGTAAAAAAATTAAAAAATTGATGGTAATTACAGATGAATTGGGGACTTTTGACTTTGATAAAAGTCAGATAAAGTATTCTACGATAACAAAAGGTCAGATTCAGAGAAAAATAACAGACAGGATAAAGGATAAAAAAGGAAAGTTAATGGTTGTAGGGCATACCGACAGCATAGGTTCACATAAATATAATCTTTCTCTGTCTTATAAAAGAGCCGGAGCAGTTGCAGATCTTATTTTAAAGTTTATGCCTGAAGAGCATCAAATTAAAATAAAATTAGCAGGAAAGGGAGAAGAGCAGCCTATTGTAGAAAATAATTCTATATTGAATAGAAGAAAAAATAGAAGGGTAGAAATATTTTTTCTCGAGGAATAAAAATAATTGAGGTAGGTGATAGAGAGTGAAAAAATTCGAAAGAATGGTTCTTATATTTTGTTTATTTTTAGGAGCATCTTCTTTCACTTTGGCTAGAGTTATGAATCAATCTGACAGAGCTATTGATCTAGAGATGAGAAGACTGGAAGAAAAGGTGATAGATAATACTTTAAAAAAAGAAGCTGAGAAAAAAGAAACTGAGAAAAAAGAAATTTCTAAAAAAATTGAAACTGAAAAACTGAAAAATGGGAAAAGGTTTCATATAAAAAAAATAACTTTAATTAATGCAGAGAGACTGACAACTAAGGAAAAGCTGCCTATTATCAAAGAATATACAAATACAGAAATCGATTTAGCTGATATTCATGAATTGATAAAAAAACTGACAAATGCATATATACAAAAAGGATATATCGCTGCCAGAGTTACTATTCCTGTGGATCAAAATATAAGCAAGGGAGAATTAAAACTTCGGGTTTTTGAAGGAAAGATTGAAGACATCATAATTAATGTGGGAGACCAAGAAGATGGAGTGAAAAAAAATTTTAACACTGTATCAGAAATAGGAGATGTAGTCAACCTGAAAAATATAGATTACCTGGAAAAAATAATTAATGGAGCTCCTAAAAATCAAGGTTCTATTAAATTAGAACCGGGAAGTAAGATTGGACAGACGATTATAAAGGGAGATTTTAAAGAAAGCAAGTTTGGAAATGTAGATATTAATTACGATAATTTGGGAACTGAAGGAACCGGGCAAAATAATATAAAAATTTCTTATATGCATGGAAATTTAGCTGGTATCAGTGATGTTTTTTTCATTCAGGGTTCGACAACCTTGGAAAACGACAGCGAAAAATTTAACAGGACTGGGATTTTGGATTATAGGGTTCCTATTGGATGGTGGGAAACAGGAATGTCCTATAATTATTCACGGACTAAAAATACCATAGATGGACATCTAAGAACCACTCTCCAAGAATCAAAAAGTGAGAGTTACAAACTTAAATTAAATCGGATAATTTATAATGGGACAAAAGGAAAAATAAAGATAGTATCTAATTTAGGTGTAAAAAATTCAAAAACATACATCGAAAAAAGTTTAGTTGAATCAAGCAGTTATAAAAATACCCAATATGATATAGCTTTAACCTACAGCGGAACAATCCTTGGGGGGAGTATTTATAATAAATTAAGTTATGTAAGAGGGCTGGGCAGCATGGACGCAGACAAAGATTTAAAAAATGCAGAGGCAAAACACCAGTTTGGAAAATTTAAATTTTATAACAGATTTAATAGACCTTTCAGAGTATTAAATCAATCTTTTGCCTATGAAATGACAGTAGACAGCCAGTATACCAAAGATACTCTCTACAGTACAGATAAATTTTCCATAGGTGACGATACTACTGTAAGAGGATTTGAAAATGGAGTCAGTGGAGAAAATGGAATGTTTTTAAGAAACCAGCTCTACTATACGGTTAATCATACTTCTGACAATTTTATCTTAAAACCATTTAAGGGTATCAGGCTTTTTACAGGTGTGGATTATGGTTTTGTAGAGAACAGCGCAAATAAGGGAAGCAGCAAATACATTAAAAGGGAAGAGTTGACATCTGCATCTTTTGGACTACAAAAATACTTTAATTATGGAAATATAGAAGTCACTTATTCACTTCCTATAAGCAGTCCTGAATATGTGGAGCAAAATCATGATGGATTATTTTATATAACAGCAAGCTTAAGTATGTAAAAGAGTTTAATTTAAAGGAGGAATCAAAATGTCAGAGCGAAAAGAAAACCAAAAGATAGAAAAGCTGACGAAGGGATTAATAGGCTTACTAGCCTATAATATCCTTTTACCCTACAATGTAACTTCTTATGGTGCCGGGGTTATTGTAGACCCTGGTGCTTTAAAAGAGCATAGAGCAACAATAGGGAAAACAGCAAACGGTATAGACCAGATAGATATAGCAGCACCAAATAATAACGGTTTATCGCATAATAAATTTCAAGAGTTTAATGTAGATGAAAACGGTATGATCCTTAATAACTCAGCTGAAATGACCCTTACCAGACTGGCAGGTTTAGTTTATGGAAATAATAATTTAGCAAAGGGAAATGAAGCAAAGACAATTTTATCTGAAGTAACAGGAATAAAAAGGTCTGAAATAGAAGGGTTTATCGAAATAGCAGGTAAGGAAACAGAATTTATTCTGGCCAATCCAAATGGAATTTATCTCAGTAACGGTGGTTTTTTAAATATGTCCAAAACCACTTTAACAACTGGGGCTCTGCAGGACAACAAAGATGATCAGTTAAGGTTCAGAATAAATGACGGGATTGTAGAGGTTGCAGAAGGCGGTACTATAAATATAGAGGATGTGGATTATTTTGAAATCCTTTCCAGAGCGGCCAAGATAGGAGGAGTACTTTCCAGCAGCAGAACAGAAAACCGTTCTACTAAAGAATTAAAGGTTTTAACGGGAGATAATACCTATAATTATGATACCGGTGAATATACAAGTGAAGACAGCCAGGGGAAATATGATTATGCCATTGATGCCAGTGAATTTGGAGCAGTATCGGCAGGGAAAATAAAACTTATTGCCACAGATAAAGGAGTTGGAGTAAACAGTCAGGCCAGTATGATCGCTACGGTAGGAAATCTTGAGATAGATTCTAAGGGAGATATAAAGATAAAAACCGCAGTAACCAGACATGGAGACGTTAAAATAAAAAGTTCCCAGGGAAGCGTAAGCCAGCAGGGGGAAGAAGGCTTAATTATAGCTGGAAATAATTTGGATATAACAGCTGCAAAAGATGTTAATTTTGAAGGAAAAAAAGGATACGCCGTAGGAAAAAACAGGGTATCAGTTACAGGAGAAAATGTAAATATTAAAAATGAAAGTGTAGTTACTGCAGTAGATAATGAAAAGATCGGAGCTGAAGATATTGTAATAGATGCACGGGGAAATATAAAATTAGAGGGGAAAACAGCTCTTGTAGCAGGAAATAGATTAGCTGCTTCTGGGAAATTTCTTGAAAACAAAGGAACTATAAATGGTGACAATATAACTATCCAGACCAATCAAACTTCCAATTCCGGAGATATTACAGCAGTAAATACTCTGGATATAGAGTCCGGGAAGATATTGAATGCAGGAGGACTGACAGGAAAGGAACACCTCAAGATTTCTGGGGATGAAGAGCTTATTAACAGCGGGAAAATCCTTTCTGATAAAAATACAGAGGTATCGAAGTTTTCCAAAATAATTAACAGCGGAAGTGTGGCCAGTGATGACAAGCTTTCCATAAGCGAAGCAGGAGTTTTAACTAATGCCGGAGTAATTCAGGCAGAAAATATTTTGAATGTCTGGGGTAACATTGTAAATAACAGCGGAAGAATTTATTCCGATGGAAGGGGAGATTTGACTTCAGACTCTCTAATCAATGAGGGATTATTTTATGCAGATGGTGAATTGACTGTAACTTCTAACAGGCTGACTAATGCTGGGGGAGGACAGATAGTTTCTAATTCCAAAAATATCCTTATCGATGCAAAAAATGTAAACAACAGCGGACAGGTAGTCTCTAAAAGTGAAACAAAGATTATCAACGGAACAATGGTAAGAAACAGCACAGAAGGGCAGATAATCTCTACTAACGGAGGAGTTTCAATAGGATCCGGGATAATATCCACAGAGGGATTAATATCTGGAGAAGGTGTGAAGTTAAAGGGTGGAGTAGTTGGCAATAGCGGGCAGATCGTATCGGGAGCAAATTCTACCGTTATAAATTCTACAATTTTTACCAACAGCGGACTTATGCTTTCTGAAAAGGATACAACTATAACTTCGGATGAAATACTCAATAAATCCAATATTTTGGCAGGAACTTACTTCAATGATGAAGGAAAACTTGTTGAAGGGGAAGGTACACTTACTTTTACTGGAGAAAAGATAGAAAACGAAGGAACAATAAAGGCAGTCACAGGTATGCAGCTGACCTCTAAAAATATAACCAATAGCGGGACTATTAAAAATGTGAAAAATATCTTATCTGTAGATGCAGAGAATGAATTATTAAACAGCAATTCCATCTATTCAGAGGGATCTCTGGATATTGATTCAAAAAATAGTGTTGTAAATACGGGGGATATCTATTCAAAAAACCAGTTAGGAATAACTACATCCAACTTAAATAACCAAAAAAATATTCAAGGTAATACAGTTACTCTTTCTGGTGATGTTTTAGAGAATAAAAATACAGGTGTAATTTATTCTTCTGCAGATGCTACTGTCAATATTGCTGATATTACCAATGAGGGGAACATCTTCGCCAAAAGAACCCTCAGTGTTCAAAGTGATAATTTAAAGAATAAAGCAGGAGCACAAATAGCATCTAATAGTATAGACGTAAAAAATACCAAAAAAGTTTATAATGAAGGAAAAATTATTTCTCAAAATGATCTAAATATTTCTACAGAAACTCTGGAAACACAAGCGGACTCAATAATAAAGGGGAGTACAGGGGTAGAGATAACTGCTGATAAAATAATAAATCGTGGAAATATTCTTACAGAAGGAACAGGAAATATTCTTACTGGAACTCTGGAGAATACCGAAACGGCAACTTTAGGATCAACAAAAAAAGCAGGCAGTATAGAAGCAAATATTATGACTATAACTGCTGATCAGTCGGTCAATACAGGTACAATCTACAGTGCAGGAGAACTTAATATCAAAGGTAACTCATTGGAAAATACAGGAAATGTCAGTTCTATAGGAAACACAACTGCCATCTTGACAATATTGAAAAATGAAGGATTAGGAGAAATTATATCTGCTGCGGATTTAATTCTTAATATAGAAGATGAAACAGTAAATTCCGGAAGTATTCTGGCAAACAGAGATATTCTTCTTACTATAAAAAATGTCGGTTTAACTAATAACGGTGGAATAATAAATGCTTCCAGAAATGTGTCGTTGGTTACTAAGCATGTAAACAACAATAATGGTGAAATTCTTTCTGGTCAGGAAACCAAAATTCATTCAATAAATCTGGAAAATAACGGAGGAAAGCTTATCTCCAACGGGAGTTTGATTATCGATCTTACACAGTTGGGAGCTCATACAGGAGATTATACCCTAACGGGAACTGTTTATGGTGATCAACTGATCAGGATAAAAAACTTCAACAATATCATCAACAACCAGATTGAACTCATGTCAAACGGTGACATAGAGATTACTTCAACAGATAAAAATATAAATAATACCAAAAAAATTGTTGCAGGAAAAGATTTGACTCTGGATGCCCAGAAGGGTTATGTGATCAACGAAGGAAACAGTGGAGAGCAAGCACTGCTGAGTTCGGGAGAAAACCTAACTCTCACTGCAAAAAATTATATAAACAATGCTGACTCCAAACTTTATGGTGGAACAGGAAAAACGAGCATAAAGCTTCAGGAAACCTTCGACAACAAGGGTGAGATAGCGGCTCTAGGAAACATAGATCTTACAGTTGCAGATGGGGGAAATGTAACAAACAGCAGAAAGATGCAGGCCAACGGGTCTCTTAGCATAACGGCAGACCAGATTTTACTGAAGGGCTCCACATCTGTCTACGCCACTGAAAATATAGATCTTTTAGCAAGAAGAGGGCATATAATCAATGAAGCCGGAGCCCAAGTTTTGACTTTGCTGGGAGACATCGAGTTGAAGGCAGCTGGGAATATCTATAACAAGGCCACTACTTCAAAGGCCGGGAAAATAAAGGCCGGGAAAAATGTAACTGTAGAAGCCATCAATTTTTATAATGAAGCTGTTAAATCCAGCGAGAGTGGCGGGAAACCTCAATACGACTTTGTGAATATGACAGACGCACAGATATGGACATTGCTATTAACCAATGATATTAATAACGGGATCTATAATTACAGACAATATTACGGAGGACCTTACTCTGCACAGCCTGGAGATGTTGGTGTAGTAAATAACTACCCCGATGTAGTCTGGAACAATAAAGGCAAGTTTGAATTGTATTATACAGTCCTTGCTCAGTATTTCTATAAAGATTACAAGAATCCTTCACAAGGCCGTTTATGGGACGGGACATATGCTTATGATGCTTTGAGCGACAATATAACCGTTAACAGCAGAAAGTGGGAAAATACAAAACCGGGTAATCTTTATGCAGATGGATATACCGAAGACATTGTAAGCAGGGAAATGCGTTTTGGTCCAACCAAGAGAACGATTAAAATGAGTCAGTCAAGTCTGGAATCAGGGGGAGACATAAGTATGACTCTCGGGAATAACCTGGAAAACAGCGGAGTAGTAAGAGCGGACCATGATATAAATATAACTGCTAAAGAAGTTATCAATACTACTCTAGAGCAACAGGTAGAGGAACTGGATAAAATGAATGTTGTGTTTTCGACTGGGTATATAACCGACACGAACAGAGATGACTGGGGAGAAACCGCGGGAATGCAACCTATTTATGACAAGAAAATAACAAAAATAAAAAAAACAAACAGCTATGTGGCAGATGATAAAGCCCTGATAAGTGCGGGAAATAAAGTAGATATTACGGCGAACAGGGTTCAAAATACTACCACTAAGGGAACTATTACCAAGAGTGTAGAGGAGTATACGGGACAAAGTATAGACAGGAACACCCAGAGGAACTTTGAAAATAAGAAAGCTGTAAAAGAACATACTCAGACGGATGCGGCAAGTGTTTTAGGGAAGCAGGATAATACAGCAGCAAAGACTCCGAATGACATCGAGGCTCCAACTTCAGGAAAGATCCAAGTGATCAAGGGAGTGGATCTGGTAATAGATCCAAAGGAGAAGATAGATATTCCAGAGGGAGACAGCGGAATATTTGTGAGAAATGATGATGTGAAACTAGGTAAAGCTTCTTCTCCTCTCATAGAAACTAATATAGATTTTATAAATCAGGATAATTATTATGGAAGCGGTTATGTTTTTGAAAAATTATCAGAGAACCCGCAGGATTATAATAGAAGATTAGGGGACAACTATTACGAGACAACCCTTGTAAACGAGATGTACTTGAAGGCAACAGGAGGGAGAAAGCTGGGAGGAGGAAATTTTGATGAAATTTCTCTTATGAAATACCTTCTGGATAACTCTATTTTAGCTTCGAAAGAATTGGGGCTTACTGTTGGTCAGGAACTGACAAAAAATCAGATGGCAAAATTAGATAAGGATGTTGTGTGGTACGTTACAGAAGAGGTAGATGGAATAGATGTATTGGTACCAAAGATCTATGTAACCTCCAATAGTGTCCAAATGGGACAAATGGCCATGGACAGCAGAAAGGGCGGATCTGCAATAAGCGGAGAATATGTAAATGTTAATACCGATAAGTTTGAAAATATAGGATCGACAGTTAATGGGAACGAAGCGATAAAAATTAATGCAGACAGCATTCTTAATAAATTCGGGGGCGGATCTGAAGGAATAATTAAAGGTGGCAATATTTCTTTAAATGCTGTAAACGATATAAAAAATATTGGTGCTTTTGTAAGCGGAAGCGGAAATGTATTCCTAAAGACAGAAAAAGGAAGCATAATAAACCAGACGACTACAGAACGGGAAGAATTCTTTGACGGGTATACAGACAGCATAAAGGATATAGGAGCTATAGCTGGAAAAAATGTGGTTCTAGATTCAGGAAAAGATATAGTAAATACCGGAGGAATAGTCCAGGCTGCCGAGAAAATATCAGCTAAAGCAAAAGGGAATATAAAACTTGATGTCCTTAAGCTGGAGAGCAAAACGGATAAAAGTACTTTTCAGGAAACTTATAAAGAAGATCAGAAGATTCACCTTGGAAGTTCGTTTAAAGCTGGAAAAGGGGTATATGTTGCAGCAGAGAAGGACGTAGATGTGAAGGGAAGTAGTATCTACAGTGTCGAAGGAGATGTAATTATAAGCGGAGATAATGTAAATATCGAAGCTGTGAAAAATGAGCAAAGTGTTTATTACCATAAGGATAAAGCCTATGGCCAGCTTGGAGATGGTACGGTAGTTGACAGAGATGTGGAGACAATGTCCTCTAAGCAAGAGAATCATTTGAATGCAAGTATCGAAGCGGGTAAGGGAAGTGTAAAAATAGTATCTATAAAAGACCTGAATATTGAAGGAAGCCTGATAAGCGGTGGGAAAGATGTAATTCTATCTGGAGACAGTGTAACTGTCACAGCAGTGAAAAATACAAGTAATGACAGCTATAACAAAGATTATTCTTCCAGAAACGGGTTAAACCTAGAGACTGAAACTATAACCGACAAAGGAGAGACCCTTGCAAACTCAAGTATTCAAGCGGATAAGGGAAGTGTGAAAATAGTATCCAACAAGGATCTGAACATTATAGGTAGTGAGATAAGCGGCGGGGGAGATGATAATCTTCTAATGTCTAATGAAGGGAATGTAAATATTAAGACTATTGCCTTAAAAAGGGAATATAAAAGAGAAGCAGCGAAAAGATCGTTTACATCGGATTCCACTGTTCAAAAAAGCGGGACTGTTTTGGCTGGAAGAAAAGATATTTTAAATAAACATGATGATACTGGAAGTGACGGCAGCAGTAATGCAAAAGGAGGAAGATTTGCATCTGCCGGGATAAATTCCAGTGCAGAGTCTCTTCATGGTAAAGGTTATTCTACAGGGCTTAATCAAAGTAAATTTGGTGGAAGCGGAGGTGTCACAGGGGTAATATACAGTTCAAGTGAAATTAAAGAAACTCTAGATGCGACGGTTCATGGAAGAACTACTATAAAAGGCGGAAGCGTGACCATAGCAGCAAAAGAAGATGTTAATTTAGAGTCTGTGAATATAGAGATGGAAAATACAGCAAGAATAGCAGCCCAGGAAGGGGATGTCAACTCAACTTATGTACAAGATGAGATAAAAACTACTGTTCATCAAAAAAATATAAGTATAGGAATAAGTGCGGGTTACAACATAGAGGCAATAAAGGTAGCAGAATCAGTACAAAAACAGGTGGATTATACGGGTAAATCTGAATATTCCAAGGGAAGTGCTGATGAAGTCGCTGTGAGAGGACTGGAATTCGGAGGGGCACTAAGTAAACTTTCGGGTGCACCGGTGATCGATTCATCTATGGAAATAGGAGTTTCAGTAAGTGAATCGAATAAAGAGACTCATAGCAAGGATGCTCTGGACTCCAAGATATCAGCTAAAAATATAATTATACAGGCAGGCAAAGGAAAGGTTGATTTTAAAGGAATGCAGATAAATGGTTCTGAAAGTGTAGCCATCGATGCAGACTCATTTAATCTTGAAGCTTCAAAGAATGAATATCATGAAAAAGAAGACGGATACTATACCAATGTAAATCTAATGGGGACAGGCTCGGTTTCGTTAAAAGGAGGTCCTGAAGTAGGAGGACAAGTAAGTGTAGCGGCATCAGTTGTAAACGCTCATACAGATTCAGTGACCTATAACAATGCTACGATAAAAGGTAAGAAAGTTACCTTGAAGATAGCTAAGGATGCGAATATAAAGGGTGGAAACATAAGTGGGGATGATGTGGCGGCCAATATCGGCGGAAACCTGAATATAGAGAGTCTTCAGGATACACTGGATCATCACCTTTATTCAACAGATGTAAATGGGTCTGTAGGGGTTAGTGTGGATTATACAGGTGTGCCTACTCCCAATGGCTCAGTGGGAGTAACTCACGGAGAGATAGTTGAGAAGAAAACTTGGGTAAAAACACAAAGCGGAATCCAGGGTAAAAATGTAAATGTCAGCGTAGGTGGAAATACTAATCTGAAAGGTGGCATTATAGCGGCAGAAAATGGAAATTTAAATTTCACAACAGGAACTCTTTCATATGAGGATCTTAAGGATAGTTCTATGAGAGATGGAGGCTACGCTGGATTCAATGGAAGTTTTTCGAAAAACGGACTTGACAGTTTTGACCTTAAAGGCGGAAGGGTAGAAGGACATCATAAGAAGCGGAATGTAAATTCTACCATAGGTGCAGGAAATGTAGTTGTAGGTGGAAAGAAACTTGAAGATACAGGAAGTTCTATTAACCGTGACACTGACAAAGCTACGGAGATGACCCAGGATGAGAAACACTATAAGTTTGATTTAGATTATTCTATTTCACCAGATGATTTCAAAAGAACGAAGAAGAATAATGATTCTGATGTCAGAAAAAGAACCAATGACGGTGACAGCGACACTCCAATTAGAAGGGTCGATGTGGATGGAACAGATGTGGTAGTTAGAAGAAGACCGGCTCTGGGCGGAAGTAAGAGAACACCAGACAAAGTTACCAGCCGTCCTACTGTGGCTGTAGAGAATAAGATTAACATAAAAGTAAATACTTCTGTACCTTCAATAGATACAGGTAAGAGAAATAAGATAAATACCATTAATCCTGTAATTGATTCAGGGAAGGTAACTAAGGTAAAAATAACAACACCGGATATAGATACAGGTAAGATTAAGAAAATAAAGATTAAGCAGCCGGATATAGATACAGGAGTTGTAAAGAAAATAGAAATAGACACTCCGAAGATCATACCTGGAGAAAAGATAGTGGATAAGATAAACAAACCTGTAACTATCGATGGAGAGAAGACTAAGGTTAAGATGGAGAACCTGAAGAAGGAAATAGACGAGACTATAAAGCTCAGAAAGCAAAAGCTGGGTATAAGTACTCCGGAATACGATACCAAACTGCTTAAGGGTACACCGAAGGAGGAAGCAGGAGAACCAGCAAGAATAAGGGACTATACTCCTAAATCAGAAGGGATATATGATTATACGGCCGAGAAAGGAACCGAGGTAAACATCGGAAGAGAAATAGAGGAAGCTATAAAAGTAGCCCGTGCAAAAGGAGAAGATCCCTTTGTAGCCACAAACAAGATTCTAGCTGTAAAAATAAAGGGGCAGGAGGATTTCTTTAGAAACAAGGGTTATAAGGATTCTGTAGGAAATAATTATAACGAGCTCCAAAAAAATCAGCTGCATAAGATAGTTAAGGCAAAAGGGACGAGCTCCATGGAAGCTCTGGACAAAAATGCTCTTATGAAGTTTACTCAGGATCTGGATAAGTATGATCAGGGATTAAAAGCTGCAAAGTCTGCCCATGATATGGGAGACACTAAGGCAGCCAAGAAGATTCTTGAAGGTATAAAAGATTTTTCAAATATAAAAGTAGATTCACCAGCATTTAAGAAATACATCAAGGAAGTGAAAAAGAAGGAGCAGCTGAAGGTATCTCAAACAGCAGTGAAAAATAATGATAAGAAGATAATTCCTACCGAAAAGGATATAAAGGAAGCTCAGGAAACTGGAGGATACTTCATCAGAAAAGAAAAAGGGAAACTGGTTAAATACAACATTGAAAGTACCTTAAAGGACACTAAGTTTACAGATGCTGTTTCAGGAAATACAGTAACCAAGGACGATTTCAAGACAGCGGAATACAATAAAGATCTGGGCGGTAAGGCTCTCAAGATCTCGGAAGACGGTGAAAGCGCAAAATACTGGTTATTGAAGGACGGTTCAGATAAACCTGTAATAAAGGAAATTCCTAAATACAAGTTTGAAAAAGATTCGGAAAAATTTAGAGATTCGCTTACCGACAAGGTATTTACAAAGGCGGAGCTTAAGGAAAAAGGAAAGATAGCATTGGATGATTCCAATACCAGATTCATGATTATGGATGAGAACGGGAAAGTCACAATAGAAAAAGAAGTTAAACTTCTAAAAGAAGGCAGTGAAAAACTCCTGGATCCAAAAACAGGGGAAGTGCTTAGGGATGCCTCTGGAAAAGAGATCAATATGAATGATTTTAAATCTGTTTCCAAAACTACACAGGATTTTGGCGGAGAAAAAATCGATGGAACAATTATAGACCTTAAGGATGGAAGAAAGGTAATATTGAGAGAAAATGGACCAGAGATCTTAACAGAAGAAAAAAACCAAAAGACATTATTTGTGGATGGAAAAACAGGACTGAAAGTTACAGAAAAAGACTTTGAAAAAGCTTCATATGATAAAGAACTAGGTTTAAAAGTCCTAAAAACCAATGATCCTAACAGAAAACTGGTAATGAAAGATGGAGAAAGTGTACCTTTTATCATAGAATTTCCAAAGACTAAATTAGTTCCGGGATCAGAATTCTATGTTGATTCGGATACAGGAGCCAAGGTAAAACCAGAAGATATAAAAAATGCCCCTGTAAATAAACTTCTTGGTCAGGAAGCTGTAAAGATTTCCGATGGAAGATATTTTACCCTCAATGACAGAGGGGAAGTTGCAGTTACTCAGATAGACAAGGTAACTGAACTGCCAGGAAAGGTTGTAGATCCGAAAACCGAATCAGAAATGTCTGATTCAGAGTTTAATAATAGAAAGGAGTTTAACAGTGATCTTGATCAAGAAGCTGTAAAAATTTCCGATGGAAGATACTTTGTTCAGGATACCGATGGAAAACTTGGGATAAGAGAAGTCAGTGAAGTTCAAGAAAGAGCAGAAGCGGCTATTGATACTGAGACAGGTAAAAAAATGACCAAAGAAGATTTTGACAGCAGTAAGAAGTTCAACAAAGAATTAGGTGAGGATGCAGTAGATCTTGGAAACGGAAGATACTTCGTTAAAGACGGGGATAAAATCCAGATCAAAGAACTTAGCGAAGTTCAGGAGAAACCTGAAACAGCGACAGATACTGTAACAAATGAGAAAATGACTTCAGATAATTTTGAATCAAAGAAGAAGTTCAATAAAGAACTGGGTCAAGATGCAGTAGATCTTGGAAACGGAAGATACTTCGTTAAAGATGGGGATAAAATCCAGATCAAAGAGATTAGCGAAGTTCAGGAGAAGCCGGAAACAGCTATTGATCCTGTAACTAAGCAGGAGATAACAGCAGATAACTTTGAATCAAAGAAGAAGTATAATAAAGAATTAGGTCAGGATGCAGTGGATTTAGGAAATGGAAGATACTTTACTAAGGATGAAACAGGAAACATAAAAATTGCTACTACCGAGAAAAATATTGAATCAGTATCCCACATAATCGATCCAAAGACAAAGAAAGAAGTGACTAAGGAAGATGTTGAAAGATCTGATAAAAACAATGAACTGGATGAAAAAGGAATTAAGATCGAAGACGGAAGATATTTCACCTTGGATAAAGACGGAGAAGTAACAATTACAGAGATTGTAAAACATGATCCGAATGTTTATCTAGATGAAAAATCATCTAAAAAAGTCTCGGCAGATGATATTAAAAAAGGTGAGTTTAATGATGTGCTGGGAGAAAAGGCAATAAAAATTGACGACAACAACTATTTCGTATTAAATAAAAAAGGTGAGGTAGAGGTTGCTGAAATAACTAAAGAACCTAGAAAAGATTACGATATAATTGGTGAAGGATTTGAAAAGAGGATAACTCAAGAGGAATATAAGGCCTTGAAGGATAATCCAGAGTTAAATGGAAAGGTTGTTAATTTAGGAGATGACAAACTTCTCGTAATGAAAGCAGATGGAGAAGGGTATATAACAAATAGTCAAAAATTAGAGAAAAAAGTAGCTACAGAGACAATAAATACTCTACTTAAGGATGCAATTTCTAAAAATGATTCTAAAAGATTGAAGGAAGTTTTAAATCAAGGAAAAGAGAATTCCAGAATATCTACACAAATGAAAACGGACTTGAATGCACTTTATAATGCAGGAGGAAATAAGAAGGTTACGGATAAGCAGCTGATCGAAAGAGTAAGCCAGTATATGGAAAAATCAGCAGCTGAAAACTACATGGATGATAAAACAGGGCGAACCTTCGATCTGAATAATGGTAAATTCAAAAAAGTAAAAGGGAATGGGAAGGATAAAACCAAGGAACTGAAACTTAACTCTAAAGAAAAACTTATTGTAGATAGTGAAACTGGAGAGGTCAAGTTAAGAGAAACCAAAACAGAATATGAGATCTGGAATGGAAGGAAAGACTGGGCTGTATATAAACTTTTCAGTGGAATCTTTGGCAAGAACAAGGATAAAGATGCAGATACGGATACGGATACAGCTGAGAACCTGATTTCAGGAGGCGAAGAAACACAGGTAAAAGAAGTAAATCCAGACCAGGGAAGACCATTACCGGAGACCCCAAAAGATTCAGATAAAACTGGAGGAGTGAGAAATAAGGGAATATTTGAAAAGATTGGTAATAAATTTAAAGATCTATTTTCAAAACCTGAGAAAAAAATCTTTTCAGAGGATCAGTCAGAAGGCTCTGGAAAAAAAAAAGTCCTAAAATGGAAGAAAAAATAAAAAAAGTAGGTGGTCTAGAAACAACTAAAAACTGGAATAATCTTAAAACAGCAGCTAATGTTAGATATATCCAGAAAATATCTGAAGACAGCAAATTAGTAGATAATCTAAAAGAAAAAACAAAAGGATTTGATCTGGAAGGTGGAATTGACCAATCGCTGGATAGAGTATATTCCAGGGAGGAAGGAAATCAGCTCATTCAGGATTTAGCTGTTAAAAAACAAGAAGCCTTTAATGAGGCGGCTAAACTTAGAAATAATCCCAATGTTCCTGTAAAGATTCTTCCGTTAGCAGAGATACAAACTGAAGGGCATTCTGAGAGAAGGGGAGTTTATTTAGAGAAAGGAAAAACCGTTATTCTCGGAGACGACCCATTCCTCGGAGCAAAGCTGTCTGCTATGGATCACGAATTAGGACATAAGATGCAATTTGATCTTATGAGAAACGAAGAACTTGCTGAACGTGGAGGACTAAAAGAAGATTATAATAATTTTAGCTATGACCAGGAAAATTATACTACTGAAGACAAGGAGTATTATGCAGCAAGTATTCTTGAAAGGGATACAAGAAAAAATGAAAGAGTGACTAAGAAAGGTCTACAGAATATTATGGACATAATTGTAGAAAAATCGGTTCCCGAAGACAAAAGAGGATATGTTGCAATTTCTAATCCTAAACAGTTAAGTGGAGATCAAAGTAAAAAATTCATGAAGGGTGATATTAATCTGGATACAACAGCTAGAGATTTAGATTATCTTGTTTTGAACAAGGATAAAAAATTTATAAAAAGTTTGGGTAAAAAAGATAAAAAGAAGCTGGAAGAAATAATGGAGGCTTATAAGGATTTAAATACACTTGAAGTAGGGAAGAACTCCAAAAAAATAATTTTAGAAAATCTGGGAAGGGATCTGGATAAACTAAGGGTTCAAAATAAGAAAATTTCAGAACATTTTGATGGTGCTTCAAAAGTTCAAAAAGGTTATGAGGAAATGTCGGAAAAAAAATATTTAAATGATGTAGAGAAAAACAAATCTGAAAATATCTATGACACAACTACTCAAAATAAGAAATTCAAAGGACCAGGGAAGAATAAAAAAATAGGAGGAAAAATACCAAATTCAGCAGTGAAAAAACTAAAAACAATAGCAGGCAATGCAGATTTAATACCAAAAGAACATCTATTACTTACATTGGAGCAAATTGGATTTGGTTTATCGACGGAAGATGGGCAGAAATTATTGGTGGAAGCGAAAAAACATCCAGAAAGAAAAATTCTTTATCCAGAGACAGTCAACCCAGAAAAAAAACAAGTGAAAAAATCACTGGATAAGGTATTTACATCATTGAGTAAGCAGACAAGTGGTGAGTATAAGGAAGTAAAGAAAAAACTAGATGATAGTTTGATTGCTAAATTAGAGAATAATCCTGAATTTAAAGGGTTAATGAAAGAAAAATTAACTGGAGATAAGGAAAAGATTCAAAAGTTATTCGACATAGTAGAAGAAGCTAAATATAATTCATTTAAAGAGGTTACAGGACTGGATACACCAAGAGCAAATTTAACAATAAATGATGGAGGAAAATTAAGTTTAACACAAGGTGGATATGCAAATAATAATGTGGAAACAAATACAAGTCCATTAGCAAGTTTTTTGAGGAGCAGAAAAGTCAACAATGAAGATATTTTAAATACACTTATTCATGAATTGACACATCAAGACCAGGATAAATTAGCAAAAAATAAAGAGAATCCCAAGATAGATAATATAAAGGATGAGGCAAGATTATTTAATATCAATGGCAAGTTGTATATAGATGGTAATCTGAAAGACCTAGGGAAATACAAGAGACAGCCAGTAGAAAAAGAAGCCTTTAAAACAGGAGATAAGTTAGCTAAATATCTGATAAAAAAGGTAGATAAAAAAAATAACCTAGAAAAAACAGTAAAAGCTTATAAGGATTTATCAAAATTAGATTCTGTATCAAAAACAAGAAAAAATGATGAAGAGGTTTCGGTGGAAGATATTACGATCGAATTGGATAAAAAAGTATTAATGTCTCCAGAAATTGCAAAAGAATCTGGGTACGATGACCATCTTCAAAGGTCTATTATAACAAGTCTTGGACCAAAAGAGAGAATTGCAATAAGAAGCATACCAGAGGGTTCTACTGAAATGGGAAAGACAATACCTTTTAAAGGAATGGAATCAACAGAGACATTTGGGAAGGGAAAGGATGGAATAAGAGTAACCAATGCAGGATTATTTGTATCTGACGCTGATATAGCTTGGGTAACGAAAGAAAGTGAAACTGGTAGAGTTTTGATGCCAAATGAAGAAGTAGTTGATAGGTTAGTTCCAACATTGAGTGAAAATTATATAGATGGTGGACATATGAATAGCCCTTATTTACACGGTGCTCATATGAATGTAGAATTGCTACTAAGTAAGTATGGAACTCAAGCTTTTGGGGGACATGATAAAGATTTTTTTAAAGCATATTATAATGAACCTGTATATATTTTCTCTGAAGAAGGCTATCTAGGTAAAGGTACAATGGAAGACTCTTTAAATAAAGATGCACCTGATTGGAGAAGTACTTCAAACACTGGAGAACTGAGAGGAAATTATAAGACTAAAGGTTTTAAAATTACTGAAGGAGTAGCAACCTCTAGATCTTATGATCTATGGAAAAACAAAACAAAATCAGATCGTAATTCAGCAGGTTATGGACATTCTTCTTATAAAAAGCTGGAAGATTCTTATCCAGACAATAAGTAAAATTTTAGGAAGGAAAAAGTAATAAGTTTCTAAAAGGAGATGTTGATCTAAAGTCAGAATCAAAAAAAATGAAACTCCTAAGTCAGAATGTGGATAAATTAGAAGACATTTTAGGTTCTTATAATGAACTTCAAAGCTTAGAAAAAGAAGGAAAGATAGGAATGGGATCCAAGGATGTTATGCTTGAAATTCTGAATAAAAATCTAAAGGGTTTAACATCTGAAAATAAGGATTTTGAAAAGAAGGTCAAAAAAATGTTGAAGGAAAGGGAGTAAAATAAGAGAAAGAAGATGTTCTAGTATGAACAGCTTCTTTCTCAAGTTTTGCCTTTAAAGTTAGGATGACCATGTTAGAAATACGGTTGTCTGATTAATTTATTAGGAGATGTAATTATGAAAAAAATCATATTGATAATTATTATGCTGAGTCTATTTACAGTATGTCTATCCAATGATGCAGGAGAAGATGAAAAAATAGCAAGTATACTTAAGTCATTGGAACAAAGAATAGGAATGTTAGAAAAGAAGATAGCTGAAACAAAAATAGCGGTAGAAGGGAAGCAATACAAGAATACAGTTATTGCAGAGGATATGGCTGTATTAGCAGAAAGCGATATAAAGCTTAAGGATGATATAGATAACTTTCAACTGGAGCTGGAAACTTTAGAGCAAAGTATAAAGAAAAAATAGGAGGGTATTATGAAAAAAACAATAATTTTTCTTATGGTTATTTCTTTTCTTACAGCTTGTAAATCTCAGAATGTAAAACAGGAAGAGGAGGTATTTTCAAAAATTTCTAATATGGAAACAAGAATACTGAGGTTGGAAAGAGATCTTAAGGATATAGATTTCCAACTGGCCGAAATTAAAGATTATAATTTCGGTATTAGAGAGGGAATAGCTGTATTAAAGGTCAATGATGAGATACTCAAGGATGAAACCTTGAAGTTGAAAAGAAATATTGAGGATATACAAAACTATTATTCTTTAAAAACTTATATGAAGGAACAAATAAAGGATTAAAACAAGAAAGAATGTTAGTAATATTTTTGGAAAATAATTAATTTTTAAAATGGTGGGTTAAAGTAGAAGAGTATTCAACTAAAAACTGGAATTTAAAAGTTCTAGTTTTATTATAGATAAAAATAAAAAAACTTCATTCAGACAGAAAATCCTATAATTGCAGAAGACAGTGTTATTACTGGAGGCTACAAGGATTTAAATAAAAATATTAAATTAGGAGTTGGATACAATTTTACCAGGTATGATGAGTTGGAAAATTAAAGAAAAATGAATAAATGTCCAAGAATACACACAGAACCGTTTCAATTTATAGTATAATGATGTCATATTAAGAGGAGGAAGTTTATTAAATTAATATTGGGAATAATTGATTTTTAATTGAAATAAAAAACATTAGGAATGAATATTCGCAATATATTAATCAAAAAAAATTCTCTTAAATATATTAGAAAAATTGTTTTTTAAGGGAGAAATTGACTTATGGGGAAAGAAAATTATGAGGAATTAACAGCGTTAAAGTGTTTTTTAGGTTATGATTGCTATAATAAGTTAGAAGAAATGAATTTTAAAAAAGGACAAGAAATTTATCTTTCAGGAATTTATATTGTAGCTGAAGGTGAATTAGAGTATTTTTATTTAGGAAAAAATGGGGAGTATATAAAGACAATAGATTGTTCACCGAATGGTTTTTTTATGATAGGAGCCGGTAAATACTTCAATATAGAACAATTACATCCTTTTTATAGGATTAAATCAAAGGTTGTTTTAAAAAAACTTCCTCCTGAAATTGTTGATATTCTTATGAAAAATAGTGATTTTAGTAATTGGTTTATTAAATTTATTTTTAAATATTTAGGAAAAATTCTTCAAGATCTTTTCATACGAAGTACTGCTCCTGGAGAAGAAGTTATAAAATATTTGCTTAAAAAAGAATGTTCTGAAAAAAATACTATCACAATCGATAATATCTTTGAATTTGTAGATAAACATAATTTAAATCGCTCAAGTTTTTATAAAAGTCTTAAAAATCTGGAGGAAACAGGTTCGATTAAAAGATCGGGGAAAAAAATAAAATTACTTAAATAATTGTATTTTTTCTAGATTATTAAAACACACACAATGATGTATTACACCTTAAAGTTTTTTTAAGGTGTTTTTTTATTTATATTTTTAACTTCTCCAGTAGTCATTTTCAAGAGGTACTTAATCACCATTTCTTCTTTGCTTTACCATAGATAATCATAAAATTAATGTAAAAATAATTCACTTATTACTTTAAAGATGAATATATAGTTTAAATATCAAAAAAGAGGTTTAATGAGCCCTCTAGCGGACTTATTAAACCTCTTATAAATTGATTTTTTATAGATACCACTTGTTCTGGGTAAATATAACCTCACTTCTAACAGCAGCGATCTTTTGTAGATTTTTGTGTATCTTGCTTCTTATTATATCCATTTCTTCCACTGTGACAACTTCTAATGGTTTTAATAGTACCAGTACATGATAGTGTCTTCCTACTTTAAAAATCTTGAGATCTATAAATTCATATTTTTCTAAATTTACAACTAATCCTAATAAGGTAGTTATCTCCCGTTCAATTTTATTTCCTACTGATTTTCCTAAAAGTTCATTTATACTATTCTTAAATAATAACAGAGGCTCTTTTATTATACAGGAAACTAAAACTAGTACAACTAAAGAATCTGAGATAGGGACTAAAAATTCAAGGGGGGTTCCCTTAAGAAGAGTCATCCCTACAATAGCTCCTCCAGCCCCTAAACTTATCATTCCATCAATTATTGCCGCTGAATGTTCTGTTTTTAAAATTTCACTTTTATTCCCTGTTTTTTTATAGTTTGTCTTGTGAATTTTTGCCAAAGAAAAACAAAGAATGACATTTATTACGGTATATATTAGGATAAATCCCGGTTTTATTCCTGGAGCAGATCCATCCATAATATAAGTGAAAATCTTGGACAGGGCTGCCATACAAGAAAATAACATTATTCCTAATAATACAAGGGATCTAAAGGTTATATAGAGACTTTCATAGGTGTCATATCCTAATGGCATTTTTTCGTCGGCATCCATAGCAATTTTTGCAGAAACTCCTGCTGCAATAATAGAAGATGCAAAATTGACCATGGAATATAAACCGTCGACCATAAGGGCACTTGAGTTGGAAAGGATAGAAAATGTAATTCCCATTATTCCCATAATTATATTTAATATTCGCCCCTGTTTTAGAGATGATCTTTCAATTTGTAAGATATTCATAATAGTAACTCCTTTTTTAGATATAATCTGATTATAAAAGAGTTACGCAGGTCATGGTCAAGAAAAAATTGATGGATGGAAATAAATGTAGGTGAATTTATCAAATTATTTCTAGTAACTTTATCTTTTATTTAAGATGAAGAATATAAAGTTAGGTTGCTGAAGGCATAGAGTGAAAAAAGTGGATAGTTTGTTATTTATTGTTTATAGCTGTATAATAGAACAAGGAATCTAATAGTAATATTATTGGTTTTCTAATGTCTTGGTGTTATACAATTATTAGTAGGGATGGTGTTGAGGTAATATGAATTTAATAGAATTCATTAAAGAACAGAGTCAGTCATTAACAGAGTTAGTGGATCTGCTTCCTATTCCAATCTTTTATAAAGATAGAAAGGGAGTGTATTTAGGATGCAATAAAGCATTTGAAGAGTTTATAAAACTTCCAAGAGAAGAGCTCATAGGAAAGACCGTACATGAATTATTTTCCAAGAAAGAAGCTGATGTTTATTTTCAAAAAGATGAAGAGTTATTTAACAGTCCAGGGATTCAAGTTTATGATGGAAAGGTAGAATCATATGACAGCGATTCATACAATGTTCGTTTTCATAAAGCCACCTTTAAAAATGATAAGGGGGAAATCACTGGGCTTATTGGTGCAGTATTCGATATTACCAAAGAGGTAATGCAGGAAAAACATTTAGAGAGACTTGCTTCCTATGACGAACTTACAGAACTTTATAACAGACGGAAAGGAATAATCCTAGTGGAAAAGGAGATTGACCGAAGTAAATATGACAATCTTTCATTTTCAGTTATTATGATGGATATAGATCACTTTAAAAAAATCAATGATACCTATGGTCACAGTTATGGAGATGAAATTCTTAAGGTGATTTCACAGGTGCTGAAAAATAATTTGAGAGGTCAGGATATAGTTTTTAGACATGGTGGAGATGAGTTCGTCTATTTCCAACCAGAGATGGGTAGAGAGGAAGCTTTTTTAGTGTCGGAAAGGATACGGATGAGGATCTTGAAGAGGTTTGAGAATCATGAGAAAAAGATATGCAGACATATTAGTGCAAGTTTTGGGATTGCAGTATTCCCTGATGATGGGAATACCGTTGATAAGCTGATTAATAGGGCAGATGATGCAATGTATAAAGTTAAAACAAGCGGAGGTAACGGGGTTGGCTTTGCAGGGGTAAGATAGAGTATAAAATTAGAGCCAGGCATTGAAGCCTGGCTCTAATTTTATACTCTATCTTTATCATTCAAGGGTTTCTTTATAAAAACTGTTATTAAATTTAGTAAAATTTTATTTAGAGGTTATTTTATAGTGACTTTTTACAAGGAGATCATCCAGTATTTCTGTTTCAACTAGATCAAATCGAATTGGTTTTTCCAATTTTCCAAATAGAGGGATTCCTGAACCCAGCAAAATTGGGATGCGCGTAATTATCATTTCATCGATCAAGTTTTCCTTCAAAAAACTTTGAATAGTCTTTCCCCCATCGATATACAGGTTGAGAAAACCTCTTTTATTTAATCCAGCAGTAACGGATTTTATATCACCTGCAATAATTTCAACTTTATCAGTCAGCTCTTCTGGAATTTCTTTTAGTTTATTACTGAGGACAAAGACTTTTTTTGGGTAAGGCCACTGACCAAAGGATAAAATCTTTTCAAAAGTATTTCTTCCCATAACAATTGCATCTATCTTTTGAATGAAATCATTAAAACCATAGTCACTGTTATTGGGGTTAGGGATCTCAGAAAGCCAGTCGACATCCCCGTCTTCAGTTGCAATATAACCATCTAGCGATGTTGCTATATAAACATAATTTGCCACAGTACTCCTCCTTTATTTTTTTTATCATTAACAGAATCAAGAATTCTTATTTTTAAACTCTTTGGGGGTTAATTGAATCTGTTTTTTAAAACACCTGTAGTAGTTGGAAAGACTTTGAAAGCCTACATTGTATGCAATATCAATAATTTTTAAATCCTTATTCTTTAAAAGTTCTAAGGATTTATCTATCCTAATTCTAGTAATATAATCAACTATAGATATTTTTTCAGTTTCCTTAAACACTCTGCTTAAGTGACTGCGGCTAATTCCTAAGCCTTTGGCTAAAGTCTCTATATTTATCGTATCACAATAATATCTCTCAATAAATTTTTTTATTTGGATCATTAATTCATTGTTAGGGTCATAGCTTAAAAGATCTGGTCGACACCTTTTACACGGCCTAAAATTCTCTTTTAAAGCATCTTCACGATTTACAAAGAAAACTATGTTCTTTCTAAGGGGTAATTTGGATTTACACGAAGGCCTACAGAATATTTTTGTGGTTTTAACTCCATAATAAAATAAACCGTCATAATGTTTATCGCATTCCACAACAGCAGTCCATTTTTCAGATTCTGAAATTTTTATCATAGACACCTCCTAATTAATGCTGATCTATAAATTCTTGAAGCTCCCTATGCCATTCAGCGGTATCATAGGTTTGTGGATCACTCTCTTCATTAAACAAAAGGTCAATAAGGTGCCAGGGTTTCTTCCCGCCTATGTGCATAGATTTTATACATGATACACAATAAACGACTACATCCTCACAGGGCATCTCGGCAGCTCTTTTCATCATAGCGGCTTTAACAATCTCCTTGGAGACTTTACCATGAAGAGAATCTCCACAGCAGATGGATTTCCCTCTATTATTCTTAGTTTCTATTATTTTTATATTCATTTTTTTTAAAAGTTTTCTAACAGAATCATGAACCCTTGCTTCACTTCTTACAGGACATGGATCGTGAATAGTCATTTCTCTTCCATTGTAGTCAGGAAAAGGAAAATCTTTGCTCTCTGCTAAAATTTCCCATAGAGATATAGTGGAAATCCCTTCATACAGACTCCGATATCTTCTGTCACACCCCGCACAGACATTTATAACCTGAGTATTATCAGGCAAATTAAGCTCGTGTTGACAGCATGTCAGATGTATCTCGATATTATTTGAATCTTTATTTAAATATTTTAAAAGCTTTTCTCCTAATTCAGGCTTGTAGATCATAAGTGCACATCCTGGTGCAAATACTTGTTTCATAATAAATTCCTCCCTCTATAATTTGTATATATTATACTCTATAATCGAGAAAAACATCTTCCTATATTCTCTTATCTAATTTTATTAACTAAAAAAGGCCTGAATAATAAAATTAAAATTTATTTTCTATTAAAAATTACTTGATAAAATACAGGAAGATTTATAGCTTCTGTTATTGTATTATATATATATGAGAGGAAAGCAGCTGATATAGAGATCGTGTAGACCTTTATCTGGGAAGTGAGGTGAAATAATAGGTGTATTATACAAAAATGAAAACACATATGTGTGACATAATCTTAGTTGGAGATGAAATGGGTTTACATTTTATCCATTTAGAAACTGGAGACGGAAAGAGAAAGTTTGAACTAAATAATGAGTGGGAATATAATAATAGCTTTTTTAAAGAAACCATCAGGGAAATAGAGGAATATTTTCAAGGGAAAAGAAAAAGATTTACCATTAAATTATCTCCTATGGGGACAGATTATCAAAAAATGGTGTGGAAGGAATTGACGGGTATATCATATGGCAAATTAAATACCTATAAGGAAATAGCTGAAAAAATTGGGAATCTTAAAGCAGCAAGGGCAGTTGGAATGGCTAATAGTAAGAATCCGATCCCTATAGTTATTCCTTGCCATAGAGTGGTAGGAGTAAGTGGTAAACTAACAGGTTTTGCTTATGGGTTAGAAATAAAAGAAAAACTCATAAACTTTGAAAAAATGATAACAATTTATGATGATTTAAAAAATATGATAGAGGGTTCTATAAAAAGTGATTTAGAACTTTATGGTGAATATCATGCCCTTATTGTGGAGCATGCGAAAAATTTTTGCAATAAAAATCCAAAGTGTAAAGGGTGTCCGCTGGAGATATATTGTGAGAAAAACATATAAGCAACTATTCTACAGTTTCGAATAAAAATATACAAATCATTTAAAATTAAGGTAAGGGTGATTAAAGCCTTGATTTTGTCGTTTTTTTACAAGAAATATTAACAAAATTAGGTTATACTAAATTAGTTATATAAAAAGATAAAAGGAGATGAATTATGATAGTAGTAAATTTTGGAGGAAACCTGAAATAAAAAAGGACCTCCGTTAAGAATTTATATGATAATTAGGAGGAAAAAATGAAAGGTAGAATTATATCAGTATTTAAAAATTTATATAGGGTATCAATGGAAAATAAAGAGATCAATGCACCAATAACAGGAAATATGATAAAGAGTGCTAATTTCCCGGTAGTTGGTGACTATGTAGAAATTAGCGATGAGGGACAGATAATCGAAATCTATCCTAGAAAAACTATCCTATCCAGGAAAGCAGCAGGGAAGGAAATAAAAGAACAGCCCATAGTAAGTAATGTGGATTTTATCTTTATAGTTACTTCTTTAAATAAAGATTTCAATCTAGCTAGATTGGAAAGATATCTGACTATGGTATATGAATCAGGAGCAACTCCTTGTTTTATCTTGACCAAAGCAGATTTAGACGATGAAGTGAATGAAAAGGTTTCCAGTTTAGAGGAGATAGCTTTTGGAGTACCTATTCATGTAATATCTTCATATGAAGGCAGAGGAATAGATGAAATTAAAGGTTATTTAAAGGATGAAAAAACAATAGGTCTTGTTGGATCATCTGGTGTAGGAAAATCTACTCTTATTAATAAACTCCTTGGAAATGAGATAATAAAAACCAAGGAAATAAGGGTGATCGACGACAAGGGTAAGCATACTACCACAAGGAGAGAGATGTTCAGAGTAGGAGATGGGTATATTATAGACACTCCTGGTATGAGAGAGATTCAAATATGGAGCGGTGACACCAGCAGTTCATTTGAAGATGTAGAAGAACTAGTAAGCCAATGCAGATTTTCTAATTGTACCCATGGGAATGAACCTGGATGTGCAATAAATAAAGCCATAGAAAATGGAGATCTAAAGGAAGAAAGGTTAGCCAGTTATTTGAAATTAAAAAGAGAAATAAAAAATATGGAAAATAAGATAAATCATGGTCATAAGTTTGCTGAGAAAGAAAAAATAAAAAATATGATGGGTTGTCTGGATAAAAAGAAAAAGATAATACATAGGTAAAAATATTTAATAGTAGGGGGAACTATTTATATGGAAATTAGAAAATTAGAAAATAACGATATTGTGGAAGTTGTGCAGCTTTGGTATGAGACTTCTATTGAGGCACATGATTTTATTTCACCAGATTACTGGGGAGGGAATAAAGATGCAATGGCAAGGGTTTACCTTCCTAATTCAGAAACATATTTGGCAATTAAAGAGGGGAATATTATCGGCTTTATTGCAATAGCAGAGAATTATCTTGCTGCAATTTTTGTGAAGAATAACATGCAAGGAAATGGAGTGGGAAAAAACTTATTAAATTATATAAAAGAAAGAAGGGAAACAATTCAACTGAAAGTTTATAAGAAAAATTCTAGGAGCGTTAATTTTTATAAAAGTCAGGGATTTAAGCTTCTTTCTGAGAACATAGAGGAAATTGTAAATGAGGTTGAATTAGTAATGGAATGGAGTAAATAAAAATAAAGGAGACAATGATTTGTATTTTAAAGTTATATCAGTGCTGGGAGGATAATAATCTTCAAAAACTGGATTCCTGAATAGACCAGCAGGCCTCTTAGAATAATGTCTGAGAGCCTGTTTTTATATTTATTTGTCAATTACAAATAGATCACCAATAAGATCTCTAGCTTCCAGATACTTACTAGGGTTTTTTCCTAGGTATTTTTTTAAAACATTTATCATATGAGCGTGATCAAAGAAACCATGATTTAAAGCTAACTCACTCCAGTTTATATTTTCATTCATATATATGTCCTCAAGGAGTTTATTTAACCTTACTATAAGCTGGTATTTCTTTAGAGTTAATCCTGTATTTTTCTTAAATTTTCTTTCAAGAGTTCTTACACTGATGTTATATTTTTCAGCCAGCTCTGATATTTTTTGATCTCTGTCCATTTCTTTAGTAGCATCGTATATTATCTTTGCATCTTCATCTGTATAATATATTTCAAATCTTTTTTTTAGATAATCTTCTAATTTTTCGAAATTTCCCTCTGCTAAATTTCCTGTGATTTCATCTACAAATCTATCTAAATCCTGATCAACTTCTTTGAGTGATTCTATAGTATCTATCTTCCCTTCAGGAGTATTGCCTGTGAGGTAATAGTAACCCTGAACAGATAGCTCGAATCCAATTAGGTGAGTATTTAAGCCATAAAAAACATCACATATACTGGTAATAGGATGAAGTATTTGGTTTCCCTTTCCTCGTCTTTTTTTTACTGGAGTTTCAAAAACACACTCATCTTCCAAATGGATCAGTATATGGGCATTGACCATGGGGAAAAGTTTTGGTGTTTTTTCATCCTTTCCGGTTTTTTTAAATATCCAGTATCTGCTTACAAATCTTTTCAGATTATTATCTTCTACTGTAATCGCTTTCATAAGTTTTTTTTCATTTTTCCCCATATCTCTCCTTAATCATCCCTTATTTCCAGTTTATCTTTTTCAGTCCTAAGTATACTCTATCCTTTCTTTCAAAATCAATTTTTTTATTGAATATCTTTAAAGTATAGAAATAGATATAAAAAATGGTATATTTATAATAGATAAAAAATAAAAAATGAGGTGGGAAAATGGAAAACGAAAAATTTACTATTCCAGCAGTAGGAGGGATAATAGAAAGTAATATAAATGGAAAAGATGTCATCTTAATACAAAAAAGATTTAAAGGTTCCAAAGAGGGGAACGGTTTATTTGAGATACCGGCAGGAAAAATCAGGGAATTCGAAGATATTTTTACATGTTTAAGAAGGGAAATCAAGGAAGAAACTGGTTTAGAAGTAATAAAAATTGAAGGAGAAGAAAGTGCCGTTAAAGTAGTAGAGGATGGATATTGTGTTTTAAACTACGAGCCCTTTAGCATTTCTCAAAATATCGGAGGTGAATACCCTATAATGGTGCAGATTTTTCTTTGTAAAGCTAAGGGTAAGCTTCTTGGATCTTCCGATGAATCTATAGAAATTCAATGGATTTCATTGAAGGTATTAAAGGAAAGGTTGGAAAGATCGCAAAAAGATTTTTATCCCATGCATATCAGTACATTAAAAAAATATCTTAAGATGAAGAATGTGTAGTTAAAAAAATCTAATATTTTGTTTTAAAAATATTTTTTCCTCGAGGAATTTCTATTTTTGATATCGCTATCCCTGTTAATAATATAATAATACCTATTATACTTACGGTTAATAGATATTCTCTCAAGAAAAAATGACCGATAATGGCAGCTGCTGGAAGTTCTACTAGACTGATTATACTTGCTTTTGTAGGGGTGATAAATTTGAGTGCCATAGAATAAATAGTGTAAGAAAAAACTGTGGGAATCAGTCCTAATAAGATTGAAAAAATAATAGTATTAAGAGAGAATGTTTTTAAAAGTAGTTTTATATCTAACATAGGAAATGTAAAAATAGATCCAATTAGAAAACTATACATAAGAATCCCTGTAAGATTAAATTCTTCAGAGATTCTTTTTCTTAATATTGGGAAAGATCCAAAAGCTAATGCCGATAATAGACCCACAAGAAGGCCAGTTCTATTGGTTTGTAGTTTAGAAAAAACTCCTCCTGTTACCACAAGAAATGCTCCATAAAGAGCTAAAAATAAAGCTAAACCTTTGAATAAAGTTATTTTTTCATGGAAAAAGATTCTTGATAATATTGCTGTAAAAAGTGGTCCTAGACAGACCATCATTATCCCTACTGTTGTAGATGTCATAGAAATACATTTATACATTGCTAAACTCATGATTCCCTGACTTATAACTCCAATTAAAATAGCATGTTTAAACTCTTTTTTTTCTATTCTTACTTTTTCTTTGTCTGTTATGAAATAAAAAATAAACATCATTAAAAATGCAGAAAACAACCTTAAAAAAGCTATTTCAAAGGGACCAATCCCTGTTTTCCCTAAATAATAGGATATAATCCCAATTGTTCCCCATCCAATCCCTGCTAAAAATGCAAGAGTATATCCATTTTTTTCCATCTCTTCGCCTCCTTTTGTTTTGTCTACTTTAAATTAACTATTAATAAAACTATACTTCTAATAATAATTATTCGCAAGAAAAAATATGATTTAGATGCTTATAAATATAATAATTTTAATAAAATCAAACTAAAAAAGAAGCCATTTTATAATGACTTCTTAATTTTTTCGCTATTCAAAAACTAAAGATATGATAATCATTTATTGTCGATGGAATTTAGGAGAATTAAATTTGTATCTAATGGTAATTTTTCATTATACAGCTCAAATTATATAATGTAAGCAACCAAAGAAAAATAGCTATTTTCCTTTTTTAGTCACAAAATACCCAATTCCAAATGTCATAAGATCAGCAAAAGGAAGTGAAAGCCATACACCATCAATTCCTATGAGCTGAGGAAGGCTAATTAACCCTATAAGGACAAAAACTGTACTTCTTACTATTGAGAGTACATTTGCTACTATAGATTTCTCCATAGACTGTAGGTAAGATATATTTATAAAATTAGCTCCTAAAAATATCATAGCACTTGAATATAGAAGAAGTCCCCTTGAAGCTATCTTTATGAGCTCTTCATCTCCATTAAATAACATAACCATCCTCTCACCTCCTAAATATACGGAAGTAATTATAAGAATAGCTATAATAAATGTTATTTTGTGCCCCACTATAAACGTGGCTTTTACTCTTGCCCATTTTTTTGCTCCAAAATTATAACTAACTATAGGTTGTATCCCTTGAGCTAGTCCACTAAATATCATTCTAAAAATATAGAAAATATAAGCTATTATACTAAATGCAGATACTCCTATTTCACCTAGTTGAACCATCAATATCTTATTAAACGATATAGTTACTACTGCCACTGCGAACTCAAGGATAAATGATGGAAACCCATTATTGATTATCCTTTTTATGTATTTAAAATCTAATCCCACTAATTCTGGTTTTATACCACATTTTTTTCTGAAAAAATGCCCTATTAGATAAAGTAATGATAATGTTTGAGCAATACCTGTCGCCAAAGAGGCTCCTATCATTCCCATATCAAAATGAAATATAAAAAGCCAATCTAAGAATATGTTTGTAACAGCTCCTACAACCATGGATATCATAGCATAATATGGAGCTTTATCATTTCTTACTACTGCATTCAAAGAGGTTGATAACATAAAAAATATACTAAATAGTACACCAATTACTAGATAATCTTTT
>Ga0316198_10000140_pt1 | contig 31873 bp, 25 predicted proteins | sample OudBieAanoxic_MG_FD_204935 | JGI IMG/M metagenome (GOLD analysis project Ga0316198, IMG submission 204935) | Coastal sediment microbial communities from Oude Bieten Haven, Netherlands - site A anoxic | ecosystem: Environmental > Aquatic > Marine > Coastal > Sediment | place: Netherlands... | reverse complement strand
GCCATGAAGGTGATCGCCGATCACAGCCGCGCTGCCGCATTTCTGATCGGTGACGGAGTTTTTCCCTCCAATGAAGGGCGCGGATACGTTCTGCGGCGTATCATGCGGCGGGCGATACGTTACGGGCGTATTATCGGCCTCACCCGTCCATTTCTGCATCACACGGCCAGTGTGGTTTTCGAAATAATGAAACCCGCCTATCCGGAGCTGCTGAAAGCCCAATCTTTCATCACCAACGTGATAAAAAATGAGGAACTACGATTTATCGAGACTCTCGATACCGGTTTAAAACTCCTTAAGGATACGCTGGCCGACCTCGAGGCAGCTGGGCAGAAGCAGATTCCCGGGGCAGTGATTTTCAAACTTTACGATACTTATGGATTTCCAGTTGACATCGTCAGAGATGTCGTCAGAGAACAAAGCATTTCGCTGGATATGACCGGGTTCGACAAGGCCATGGATGCGCAACGGGCCCAATCCCGTTCTAAAACATCCTTTACAGAGATAAGCGATGCGTTCAAGAAACTGACCTCACAGGGCACTACTGCCACCTTCGTCGGCCACACTCAAACCGAATTGACTGCCAAGATCATATTGCTGGTGCGGGATGGACAGGAAGTCGAGCAAGCCGGACCGGATGATGACATTGAAATCGTTACCGAGGCGACCCCTTTTTACGGAGAAGCCGGTGGCCAGGTCGGGGATACCGGTCGAATCAGCGGAACTGATTTCGCAGTCGACGTAACGGATACGAAAAAAGACCCCACTGGCCTGATCATTCATAAGGGACGCGTATTGTCCGGACAGATAGCAGCGGGCCAGACGGTTCAGTTGACCGTCGATAATGAAAAACGGATGGCCGTTCAAAGAAACCACACCGCAACCCATATCCTGCATGCCGTTCTGCGCGCTGTTCTCGGTGACCATGTAAAACAGGCCGGTTCCATGGTTGCACCGGACCGGCTACGATTCGATTTCAGTCATTTTTCCCAAGTGGAACCGGAAATGCTGAACCGGATCGAGGCCATGGTCAATGACCGCATTTGCGAGAACATTTCGTCACAGACGGTTGAGATGGCGGCCGAGGAGGCATTTCAAACCGGCGCTATGGCGTTGTTTGAGGAAAAATACGGCGACCGCGTCAGGGTGGTGTCGTTGGCTGACTTCAGCAAAGAACTTTGCGGTGGGACACATGTCGCAAATACCGGCGATATCGGTCTCTTCAAAATTATCGCAGAATCGAGTGTCGCTTCCGGCATTCGGCGTATCGAAGCCTTGACCGGCAAGGAAGCGGTCACTTATACACAGAAGACCGCTCAAATTTTGCAGGAAACGGCCAGCCTTCTAAAGGATGCCCCAGAAGCGGTTCCCCACAAGGTGGTGAAGCTGATATCGGAGCAGAAATCGCTTGAAAAAGAACTTGCGCGCTTGAAAACAAAGCTCACCAGCCTTTCTGCCGCAGACGCAGAGACCGGTATGAAAACAATCAACGGCGTCCAGGTTCTCGCCAAGCGGGTCGAGGCAGACAATCCGGCGGCACTCAGGGACCTGGCTGATCGGTTTAGAGACAAGCTCAAATCCGGGATCGTGGTTCTGGGAGCGGCCGCTAGCCAAAAAGTATTCTTGATCACTCTGGTGAGCAAGGACTTGGTGGGCCGCTACCATGCCGGAAATCTCGTTAAGGAACTGGCAGTGGTAGTGGGGGGTAGCGGCGGCGGAAGGCCGGACATGGCCCAAGCTGGGGGCACACAGCCAGAGAATCTCGAACAGGCGCTCCGGCTTGCCTACGACATCATCGAACGCACCAAATAGAGGTTAAAGAAGAAGCGGTGCATACATGCAGCATGTGAGCATTCTGAGCTGGTTCGTAACACAGCCATGGGGCTTTTTTTAGATGCCTAATCTCTTATTACGCTTCCGAATTAAATCAGACGGTACGCGCCGACACTGCTGATTTTCCTAAGTACCACAATCAATCACTTGGAACGAAAACACGCCCTTCCTCAATCACTTAGAATCGCCACTGACGACCGGATCAACCCATCGGAGCCAGAGGTCCCGGTCGGTTTGGTGTCGGCTGGATTTTGCGATACGTATCACAGCCGCGCGCAATCCGATATGCTCACCGTCACGCCATTGCTTGAACATTCCATCCCGCGACCTGTTCTTTCTTGACATTTTTTGCTGTTATAGTCTATAATTATCTGAATTAAATAGTAATATTATGATGTATTCAAGCAGGGAGGCATTGTATGGATCTGCTGGAACAGATCATTCATTTTTACCATAGGCACCTTCCCGGGGCTGTTCAGGAGCGAAATATTCTTAAGGCGCCATGTCCGTTCTGTTCCACCACCGATTCCGGTGAGGGGGGAACCCTGATTGCACACTTGAACCCAGATAGTTTTTTTGCAGGATATTTCAGGTGTCTTTCCCGCTGTCGGCCGGGTGGATTTCCGCTGCACTTCGGACGCTTGGTCGGCATCGAGCCCGATCAGGTACCGGGCTATATCCCGGACCGCGAGCCCTTCGTCCGGGACATCGTTTATCCCATTAAAAATCTTAAACAGGAGATCATCAAGTTTGCTTCACTGATGACGGGAAGCGAATATGCGCACTTCCAATCCTTCGGTGTGTCAGAGGCGGTCGTAGACGAAATGAATATCGGGTACAACGGCCGTTATCTTGTCTACCCGTATGTGGCCGAAGACGGGAGCAGTTATGCTGCCCGTTGCATACTGCCTGGTCGGCAAGAGGATAACTTCTGGCACGGGGACGATAAATTTACCACTGGTGATTTTCAGATCTTTGGCGCTCCGGAGATCGAACGGTGTGAGGGCGGGGCGCTGTTTGTCGTTGAAGGGGAAGATAATTTACTGACGCTCAAGGAACTTGGGTATCCCGGCATTGCCGTCCCATCAGCCGGAGATCTGGAACATATTAGCGCAGAGCGTTTGGAGGGAATTAAGCACGTTTTCATCGTGGTCAATAACACTCCCGAAGCTTATCTGTCGGCTCGTGACGCGGCCACCCGCATCGGTTTTAAAGTGCGAATACTCAAGTGGCCCTCCTACGCCAAACGTGGCTATAATCTAACCGATCTTGCCCGGGAAAAAAGTCAGGAGTTTCGATCGACTGTATCAGCCTTGATTAGGTCTTCCAAGGCTTTTTCACCATTTTCGTCACCGGAGACGGAACATCGCAAGTTTCTCGAGCTGATCGCGCGCAACCGCGAAGAAAAACTGGTCGGTCTTAGCTCCGGTTTTAACAAATTCGACCGGGCTTTGGGAGGTATTCAGGGGATCAATATCATGGGTGGACCGCCGAAGGCCGGTAAATCATGCTTTTACATGCAGGTATCCACTGAAATGGCCCGTCGGAAAATGCCAGTGATTTACTACGATTTTGAAAACGGACGCATGAAAATCTATGCCAGAACCCTGTGCCGAATGAGCCAGTTGGCGGAAAAAGAAATCTGGCAGAACCCGAAAGACGAGAATGTTCCCCAGCGTCTCGAAACCGCCCGGCAGGAGTTCCAGCAGTTGTTGCCGTATTTCAGGGTCGTGACTGATCGCAAGTTAAACCCGGACATCATGCGTCGCCAAATCGATTTTCTCAAGCACGAGACCCACAAGGATTTTGCCGTTGTTGTCATAGACAGTCTGCACAAATTGCCCTTCAAAGATTTGTCCGACCGGCGCACTGGCATCGACGCTTGGTTGCGCCACATGGAGGCGATCCGCGATGATCAGAACGTATCTTTTTTTGTTGTCTCCGAGCTCTCGCGGGGCGAGGGTGGACGTTATGCCAAAAAACCGGATCTCGGCGCCTTCAAAGAATCCGGAGATATCGAGTACAGCGCCGATAATGCCATGATATTGATACCCGATTGGGACCCTGTCGATCCGATCTCATCCAAGGAGCGTTTGAGTTCCCTGTGGCTGGTGGCCAGCCGGGAGAACAGCCCCGGCAAAATTTCCTCATACCGCCTGGAATTTCCATTTTGGGGCTTTGCAGAAATATAAGTAAATGAGCCTCTGGCCAGATTTCGTGAATTTTGGAGTGGATCGGGTGATCCACCATGACTGTAGTGAAAAATCATGCATAAAAATGACTGACAGAATACCAGACGATTCATGAGATATATCTTATTTGGTAATCGTAACGATCCACAATTCCCCGTGTTTGTTTTTTTCATGGTGGTTTGCGGCTTTGTTCTTTTGCTTACGGCGGCAGGTTGTTCGCGATCGGTTCTGCGCCGATCCACTGCAGAAAAGCTGCCGGCAGGCGCCCAGTCACTCGAACAACGCGCATACTCTGCCGTCGAGAGTGGAAATTACCTTGCCGGTGTCGAAATGCTCGAGGAAGTGCTCCGAGAGGATCGATCGAATGCGAAAGTGATGTATGTTCTGGGATATGTTTACGGGCAGCTGGGTGAGATTGAAAATGAGATCCACTACTACGAGGCGGCCATACGGTCCGGATACCTCAATGATCAGGCCTTTCACAACTTGGGCAAAGCATATCTTGCATCCGATCAAGTCACAAGGGCGATTCAGTCGTTTGAAAAAGGTCTGGTTTTGAATCCCGATAATGCTGACAACCACTTTGGACTTGGTATGGCTTATCAGAATATCTTCGAATATGACAAATCGGAACGTGAGTTTCTGAAGGCAATTGAATTAGAACCCGATGTCCCGGAGTTTCGAGAATACCTTGGACGTTCCTATGAGGATGTCGGTGAATTGGAGAAGGCAGAAGATCAGTTCCAAGGGATTCTTGAGATCGACCCCGAATACGAAGGAGCACGAGAGTATTTGGAGCATATCGATAGGAAAAGAATGATTCGTGACGACCCCTGAAATTGGGGTTATTTTCCCTGCAATACATCGATCATTGAATAAACTCTCGCTTTTATCCCTTCGCGCAGCTTGTCGTTCAGGTAATCCACAGCATCCAATGTTCCGCGGGCGTAAATTTCACGTCCATTGACATTGTGGGAAAATTCGAAACGAACGGTCTTGTCGGCCGAACTCAGGGTGTAGGTGTGCCAACCGTGTCCGCGCAGCGCTTCCTCTGGTATGCCCCAGACCGTTTTCTGCTGCTCCGGATTTCTCTCTTTGAATATACTTTCTTCCGTGAACGGGACGCCCAGGGCATTGAAGTGTTTCACCATGGCCTTGGCCGTGCCACTGGTATCCGCTTTCCCTTGTTGATGGCTTTCCCGAATTTGGAGAGAATAGTCTTGAAAAAGAGCGGGGAACTGTTTGGCTGCGTAGTCCATCATGGCCTGAAAACCGACGATTTGCTTGGCCATGTTCGGAGCGATGACCGCAATCGTATCTGAATCCATGACGCTTCGCTCAAGCTGGAGTCGGTCCCCGCCGGTAGTACCCATAACAAATGGAAGGTTGTGCGTGCAATAAAATCGGGCATTGTCATTGACTGCTGAGGGGTGGGTGAAGTCCACGCTGATGAAAAGACCGGTCGATCTTTTGACTTCCGCAATCACCTCGTCACGTTTCTCGGGCCGCACAAGTCTGAGCACGTTTCCGGACACCGTCGTGTCGATTTCAGAGATTTCGGGACCGGTCAGAGAGATAGGGATCAGCTCAAAGCGGTTATCGGCCGCAACGTGCTCGGCGACGACCCGTGACATGCTACCCGGCAAGCCGTTGACCATTACTTTGATGGGTTCCATTGGTTTGAATTCTCCTTTTGTGCACTAGGGGTTACAATTGAGGTACGGCTTGCTTTGGTGGCGGACGTCAGAAGATGTGGCCTTATTGGCAAGAACTCTAAACGCTGCCCTACCGGATTATTGTAATTGACGCCCCTGGCGGCTCTCCTATTCGGAGGCCGTTTTTTACATTTGGTTCAGTGCGTCTCTAACGACGGCCGCCAGTCGCGGAAACTCTCCGTTCTCATCGAGGGTCAATCGATGGTGAAGCGATTTGACGGCCGCCGGAATGTATGCCTCAAATTGCGTCTTCCCCTTGGCTCGGCTCAAGTGTCCGAAAGCGCCTAGAATCTGAAGATTGCGGGTCAGACAGCAGTAATGATATCCCCTGCGGAAGCTATCCGCACAACCGGGATGCTGTTTGTCTAATTGATGGATGCCATAGGCTAGGAGATCTGACTGGACGGTTTCCGGCAATTCCGTGTAAGGATCGATCAGCAGGGAGGCGAGGTCGTATTGAAGTGGGCCCTGTCGCCCTCCCTGATAGTCGATGAAATAAATTTCTCCGTTCTTAACCATGATATTGCGAGACTGAAAATCACGGTGCATAAATCCGTTAATCGCAAAGCGCAGGGCTCGATCGGCCAGAAGAGAAAATTCAGCTTCTATTTCCGTGTAGGAATCGGGACGATCGAGATATCCAGTCAAAAACGCGTCGGTAAAATACCGGCATTCTTTTTCGAGGATCAGCTCGCGACTGTAGACCGGCGTCTGGTAGGTCCATGACGAATCGAAACCGTCGATACCGGCCACAGACATGGCGATCAGCTGCCGTACGACCGAGCGGTACAGGGTGATTATTGTCTCGGGGTCGGTCGTGCGTTTGACCACATCCTGTAGGTGAGTGTCGCCAACATCCGCCATGAAAGCCAGGCCGGCAAAGCGATCGTGATTAAAAATTTTCGGAACCGGCACGCCTTTTTTAAAAAGGTGGTGCCCGATGGCAACGAACGCATCGACTTCAGCGCAGCCATCATCACTGCGAATCCCGTGGTCGACCATCACAAGAGAGGCCGAACCGTTTCTCAAACGGTACCAGTGACGGTCGGAACCGTCGCCGGCCAGCGGTTCAACGTCTATCCGCCCTTGGGCAAGACCTGGCTCGATTTGTCCGAAAGCCAAAGGGGACATTGCATCGCGGACGGCCTGCCGGTAGCTTTCCGGTGTGCCGATGTCGGTCCAGTAATGTCCGCTGGTAACATATGCTTTGACACCGCCGCCGTCGGCGATGATCTGGCGGTAAGTGTCTATGATGCTGTGGAAGGTGTTTTCCGGTATGATATCCAGAACCTCAGGGTCGAGCACCTGAATGCCGGTAAAGGCCAAATGCCTGTTATTGCCAGGGTCGTCAGCTTGGGACGGATTCCTGAATTTTATTATAAGGTCTTCTGATGAAACCGACACCGTATTGAATTGCGGTTCGTCCTGTAGAACCATGGTCACCGGGTGCTTATGGTCCAGATGGAAACGATATACTGCCTTAAGGTCAATGTCTGTGATGATGTCACTGTTAATGACCATAAAAGGGTGACTATCCCAAAAGTGCGATACGTTTTTAACAGCGCCGCCGGTGCCGAGAATCGCCGGTTCAAAGCTTGTGATTACCGGTATATCATAATTTTGCGAAGTCAGATAAGCGTCAATCCGATTGTGAAGGTGGTGCGTGTTTATGATGACCGCACGACAGCCGGCCGCTGCAAGCCGCCGTATTGCCACGTCCAGAATTGGGCGCTCGGCAATGGTGAAAAGCGGTTTGGGTGTGTAACGGGTATATGGAAGCAACCGGGTACCGAAGCCGGCTGCAAGTATCATGGCTTTCATCGTTCTTTTTATCGCCGCCAAAAGTTCGAAGTACTTCCGTATTACCTCCGGGTGATTATTTGCCCTACTGCAGCCGACTGAGATAGCGATTGATGGCGACTGCAAAGAATTCGGCTTTTTCGATATCTTCCGAACTTTTTACTCCTTGACCGGTAAAAAAATCAATGGCGTTTTCAAATGTCACCTTTGAGAGTGCTTCCCTGCGTTCGATCTCCTTGCGCTTATACATGCGACGGCCTCTGGCCTCAATTTTCTTCACGCGTTCCTTAATTGTCGTAGCGCCTGTTTCTGCCCACATAAAGTAACTCAATACGATCAAGTAGGCTTCGAGATAGGTGATGAGAAAGCTGGCGAATAGTTTCAGTTTCCTGAAGCCGGCTGAGGTGACGTTATAAGTGTCCGGCAGGGTGCGATGGGGTATGAGAATCGCCTCGTCTATGAAGGCCTTGAGAGCTTTGCGCACAAGGTGTTCCGGATAAAGGTCGACATCGTGGGCAAATTCGTTTTTGAACAAGTGTTGAAGAAATTTGTAACCGTCGTGAATATCTGTTGCCGCGAATTGAAACGCATCCATATTTAATATTTCCATGGCAGTAAAAGCCACGGGAACAAAGAAAGCGATACAATTGTTTTTATAATATTCCAGACTCGACCGGTGACCTTCGTTTACCGTATACTCGATTTCAACGACCGGTTGGCCCTTTTCTTTTGGAATCGCTTCGATGAATTTCCGTTGCGTGTATGACTCCAGGGCGTTTTCGATAGCGTGCTTCTGGTCGAGAACGAGTGTGTCGGCCAGCTGAACCTCTTGCGCACTCAGGTAGTCGAGGTATTGCTGCGTTATCGATTTAATATGGTCGAGGCTGAAACGGGTTTTGCTTGTGTTGAGGATGGCGCTGGCGCACAAGCCATGGGCAGTCACCACTGCGGCCTTGTTGATGGCGTTGATGATCCGGAATCCCAGGTTGCGGCAGAAGGTATTTTTTAGTTTAGGGTTCCACTCCTGGATGTTCAACCCTTGATTGTGCAACAGCTGGTTCAGCGAAAGCGGTTCGTTGAAGCGGATGTAGATTTTTCCATAGCGTTTTTTTAGAAACTTGCGCGCCTTGATCACCTGAAACAGATTCTCGGGTTCTTTTTGTCCACCACCAAGCTCATGAATATAGGCGCTTTCTTCCAGTACACGGTCGTACCCGATGTAAATCGGCACGAAAATCAAATCCTCGCAGGCACCATTTCTGAACGCTTCAAGAAGCATGGAAAGAAATCCCAGTTTTGGCAGAATCAATTTACCGGTACGGCTGCGGGTACCTTCAATGAAGAACTCGATATTGAATCCTTCCTCGAGCAATTTATGAATATATTCCGAAAAAACCCTTGAGTACACTACTGCCCCGCGAAAGCTGCGACGAATGAAGAACGCACCGCCTCTTCTGAACAACGGGCCCATTGGCCAAAATGCGAGGTTTTTACCGGCCGCAACGTGCGGACAGGGCATATTGTTATGGTATAGAATATATGACAGGATCAGGTAATCGATATGACTTTTGTGGCAGGGAACCAGTATGAGCGGCGCCCTTTGGGATGCTGTCTTGATGTACTTTATACTGTCGTTGTTTATGGAAACGCCGTCGAACATGGTATTGGTGATATATTCGACAATACCCGACGCGATTTTGATCAGGTTTGCACTGTATTTTGCGGCAATCTCTCCAAGGTAGCCACCAGCTTCTTTACGCAATTTGTAGAGAGGGATCTGACGATTTTCGGCGTGCTTGGTTATGAATTCCTGAAATCGTTCGCCCGTCAGAATATTTTCCTTAAGTTCTTCAGAACTTTTAAGGACCGGGCCGGTGATTGCCTGTCGGTGCCGGTTGATTTGTTTCAGTAGCTCTCGCCGGAGGTGCAACGACTGATAAGCGGTATTCGTTTCGCGGTTTTCTGCTAATTCGAGAAATTGCATCAAATTGACCGGTTCGGATATTTCAACGAACACCTTGCTCGGGTTTTTAAACAGCGTTACCAGACGGCGAATATTTCCTGGTTTTCCCTCTTGGCCAAACAGTATATCGACAAGAGTAAGGTTCGACCGAAAGGGGTCCTTGCTGAAAAACATCAGCATCGGTACGAGGTGTATCGGGCGGTCGATCTCTTTCTGCATTTCTATTAGATATTCTAACGGGTCAACTTTGGCCTTGACGAACCGGCGGTGAAAATCGCCTCTTTCCACAAGGGAAAGAAATCCGGCTCGGCCCGCGAGAAGTTCATCCCGAATATAACCGCTTTTGTATGGGTTCTGGAAAGACATTGTCCGTAAAATATAATACATATGGGCAATGACGATCTTGAAAAGACGCGAGACAGGCTGCCAAATCAGTATGCGATAGTCGAAGCCGATTTCAGGGACTCTGTAGCTTTGACGGGAGAAGGTTGTGTGATAGAAGAGTAATTCAAACTTACTTTTGTTCTTATTTATAAAAACGATGGGATCCGCCTTCGGGATCTGATTCAACCCGGCTGTCTGATCCGCAGTCACCTTGATTCCGGAATAGAACATTTTAAGCAGCAATGGTGTCAAACGGCCGAGTTTAGCAGGTAGAAAGCAGCTGTAGTGTTGGGTGGTACCGGCCAAAAGCCGGTCGAGCCACCCATTCTGTTTGAATGGAATGTCCACGTGTTCAGGTTTTTTTAGGCGGGGCATGATCTGTTTCCGGGGCGGTATCGGCCGCGCGGGTGCCTCTGGAATCAAAGGCGGCGCAATGATCAACGTGAAGCCGGCCTGAGCAACCGCAGGCAGTTTCGATTTCTTTCTAAGTATTTACAATTTAAGTAGAAACTGTCTATCAGAATAATAGCCGATATGCAATAAATTATTTTGAATGTTACCGGTTGCGATGGGGGTGCAGCGCTTCACCAAAAAAATGATTACTTGATACATTTGTTTTCCGAAATGGGGTTGTTTTGGTCCAAAAACTGTGGTAATGGTCCGCTGAGTCTAAGTACATCCCGCCACGCCAATTGAGTCTTGAGAGAAGGCATTCGGACTGTTTCGGGTAGAAAATTCGCCGCCTGGATGAGGAACACGCGCCCAGCGCTCAATTTTTTATTTGACGCATGATCCAAGCAGTACTAAATTGACGACTCATTCAAAAATACAACCAAGGATTCGAACACAAAACAAAAAAGAGGAGGGTTTGCATGAAAACTTTAATCGGAGGAGCGATAGCGGCGGCACTGGGCCTGATTGGCCTCGGGATCTGGTGGAGCGAGTTTTTGATGGTACTGGCCGGTATCATTCCGGTTATGCTCCTGCTTGGTGGCGGGCTTGCGATTTATCTCGGATTCGATGAACTGAAAGATACATGGAAGAAAGACGAAAGCTTTGAACCAACATCGGTGCAAGATGCCGATGTTGAGATATACAAAAAAGAGATCGATGAACTGAAAGACGAGATCAAGGGCCTGAAGAAGGCCTAACAAACCGTTATGCTCAGAGAGCTCTTCCGTTAAACGGTAGGGCTCTTTTTATTTACCGACGCGTATCGCCGGAAGTAACTGCCGTCCGGGCCAATCGATCTGCGGCCTCATTTTGACGATGACCGGCATGGCCGCGGACCTTTACCAATTTCACATTCTTCAAGGTGCCAAGCAACTTCCGGATGGCATCCACCAATTCGCGATTTTTTCGCGCTTTCCAGCCAAGTGACAATACGCCGTGAGCGTAGCTGCTGTCCGTGTATATGACGACCGGTATATTTTTTTTCTTGAGCTCCAGCAAGCCGGTGCGGATGGCTTCCAGTTCGGCCACATTATTGGTCGTATGACCGATAAACTTCGAGATTTCCCTTACCTGTCCCCTGTACTCCATGACGATACCAATGCCGGACGGACCGGGATTACCCGATGAGGCGCCGTCGGTGTAAATGTGCACCGCATTATCATCCGAACTGTCTTCCGGCGGCGCTATCGTGCTGTTTGGCATATCTGCTGCGGCGCTGATTTTTTGGATCGGTTGTTCTGCGGCCTTAGCGTCGAGAGGTTTGACATTGGCGGGATTGACCCAGTATTGGTGATTCTGTTCGAGCTGATACTTTATTAATAGTTTGCCCTTTTCTTGAATGGGTTGGCCGCTGGAATCGGTTGCCATCCAAACCTTGTTTTTCTTGAAACGCATCCGGCGCCACTGCGGTTGATCGGTGGAAGATCGGCTCATTAATTTAGGTGTACAGTCTGAATTCTTGGCTTTGGGCAATGAAGGCATCCAGATCTTCTTGCCATTCAGAAGCAATATCGTCGATGTCTTCACCCTCTTCGATCCGTTGGCGGATACTGCTGTCTCCGATGATGAGGTCGATCGGCAGTCTTTCGAATTCATACTCATAGGGTGGTTGTTTCCACTTGAAGTCCCCGCCATGATGCCGTATGACCGCCTGCAGCAGCCTGAGTGAGGTTGTATACGATTGGTAGGCTGTCGCTTCGGTAACGTGGATCTGATACCCGTAGCAGGGCTGTCCGGCCCATTTATTGAATGTCGGTTCAAACGATATCGGTCTGAGAATCACCCCCGGTATTTGCTTTTCTGTCAACCCTGCCGAGAGTTTGGTCAATTCGATAAAGGGTGCACCGAAAATCTCGAACGGCTGGGTGGTACCGCGGCCTTCGGAAACGTTGGTTCCTTCCCAGATAACCTGACCGGGGTAGACAATGGCAGAGACCGGAGTTGGGAGGTTGGGTGATGGCGGAACCCAAGGCAGCTCGGTGTCAGAATGATACATCGCGCGGCGCCAGTTCTGCAGAGGGATCACCTCAAGATCGCAGTCGATTCCGAATTGCTGGTTAAACAGCAGCGCCAGTTCTCCGATGGTCAAACCGTGCCGCATGGGGATTGGAAAGCGGCCGACAAATGAGGTGCAGTCGGCGGCAACGCAGTTTCCCTCTGTGACTTTACCGCTGACCGGATTGGGGCGATCGAGCACGACGACCTTTTTAGCGTGGGCCTTTGCGGCTTCCATGCAGTACGATAGCGTGTATATAAAGGTGTAGACCCGGGTGCCGACGTCTTGCAAATCGACCAGCAGCACGTCTATCGGCTCTAACATCTCGCGGGTCGGTATTCGTGTGCGGCTGTAGAGGCTGAAAACGGGTATCTTCAGGACCGGATCGATGCCATCCGCAGATTCGATCATGTTGTCCTGTTTATCGGCATGGAACCCGTGCTGGGGTGCATAAAGTGCTTTGAGTTGCCCGGGGTATCTTTGGGCGATCAGCTCGCGGGCATGACGAAAATGCCGATCGACGGAGGCCGGGTTGCAGAGAAGGCCAAGCCGGCAGCCGTCCAGCCCGGAAAGCGGATTCTGGCAGAAATTTTCGAGTCCGGTGATAACAGGTTGCATCGTCTACCCAAAAATGACGACCGGTGCCACTGGCAGCGGTTGTGGATGGATTGTGAAATATGGCAATACCGCGGCGATCAGCCCGAATCATCGATTGGGAAGTCGTTCGGTGCCATTCGGCCGCTGGCAGCATAGCATTTTTGATGCCCGAGTCAAGGGATTGCGCTTATCCGGCGTATACGGCGCCGCGATCCGGAGGTGCCAATACAATTTGGTATAGCGAATATCTTGACAACAATACGAATAAAAAATACAAGGGTCATTTGCGTATTTTTCGCTGCAGCAGGGAGTTTCAAACAGCAACGGAATGACAGCTTAAGAGTTTGTTTATGCAGTTTCAACTAACAGGTATCGTCGTCATCGTTGGAAACTTCGGCAGTGGCAAAACCGAAGTCGCCATTAATCTGGCCGTGGACCGCCATCACGCCGGTGTCAAGGTGCGACTCGCGGATCTAGATTTGGTCAATCCGTATTTTAGATCTCGGGAAGCCCGGAGCACGCTCTCGAATGTCGGTATCGAGTTGATTCTACCGCCCGAAGAATACATGGTGGCAGATCTGCCGATCCTCAGCCCTTTGGTTGCTGGACTTATCCGCCGTCCCGGTCAACTGGATCTAATTGACGCCGGCGGTGATCCCGTGGGCGCCAGAGTCCTGTCGGCCTTGGCGGATGCTTTTGGCGGTCGTTCTTACCACATGTTGCAGGTGGTCAACCCAATGCGACCGAAGACGGACACCATTGACGGTTGCCTGGCAATGCGGCAAGAGATAGAGACAGCTGCAAGATTAAGAGTCACCGGCTGGATCGGCAATGCTAATTTGATTGACGACACCGCACCGGATGACATCGTTCGGGGGCATGCTTTTGTGCAGAATCTGTCCCATGAAAGCGGATTACCGTTGATGTTCGTAACGGCCGCTGCTGAATTACTACCGCATGTTTCGCTGGAGGATTTTTCATGCCCGGTTTTGACCATCGAGCGGCAGCTTGTGCCGCCCTGGAAAAAAGCGAAACCAATAGCTTAAGGAGTAACCATGGCATATCTACATGAGATCGATAAAATTAGGTGTAAGGGCTGCGGATTGTGTGTGACGGTCTGTCCGAAAAAGGTGCTCGAGATAACCGACCAAGTCAACACCAAGGGATACTTCCCCGCCTACCGTGCCCGTCCCGAGGATTGTATTCATTGCGCCTTGTGCTGCACGATGTGTCCGGATGTTGCCATTACCATTACCGAGGAGACTGAGACGTCGACCGGTTCGAAATGATTGGAGGAAGAAATGGGCAAGGTGTTGATGAAGGGAAACGAAGCTATCGGCGAAGCGGCGATTCGCGCCGGTTGCTTGAACTATTTCGCCTATCCGATCACGCCGCAATCTGAAGTGGCCGAATACCTCTCCCGGCGGTTGCCCGAGGTCGGTGGTGTTTTTCTGCAGGGGGAGAGTGAAGTTGCCGTTTCTTACATGATTCTCGGAGCCGCCGCTACCGGTGAGCGGGTATTCACGACATCATCAAGTCCGGGTATCAGTCTGATGAGCGAAGGGATCAGCTATATGGCCGGATCTCAGTGTCCGGCGGTTTTTGTAAATATCATGCGCGGTGGACCCGGTCTTGGTGGTATTTTGCCCTCACAAGCGGATTACCTGCAGGCAACCAAAGGCATTGGACATGGGGATTGCCGAATGTTGGTGCTGGCACCGGCCAGCGTTCAGGAGGCGGTTGAAATGGTGATGATGGCGTTTCCACTGGCGGAAAAGTATCGCAATCCGGTGATGATCCTGGGTGACGGACTGATCGGTCAAATGATGGAGCCGGTGGAATTTCCGGAAAATTTAAAAGTTGAGCCCAATAACAATGACGAATGGGCCGTTAACGGCATGGACACCCGTAAGAGCGACAAACGCAATCTGATCCGCTCCCTCTATCTCGATCCTGAAGTGCTGAACCGCCACAACCTTACGTTAAAAGCCAAGTATGACCGGATGAAGCAGGAGGAAATTCGTTACGAGGGCTACAATACGAATGGAGACTACCGTGTGCTTCTCGTGAGTTATGGCACCATGAGCCGAGTATGTCGTACGGCGATTGACATGCTCAAAGAGGAGGGGAACGAGGTCGGTATGATCCGACCGCAGACCGTTTTTCCCTTTCCGGAAGAGGCGGTCGAAAAGGCTGCAGCCAAAGATGGTTGCCGGGCTGTAGCCTGTGTCGAGATGAGCATGGGCCAAATGGTCGAGGATGTCGAACGGTCCGTGAGGGGCCAGCGGCCGGTATCATGGTTCGGTAAATGCGGCGGCGAGGTGCCGACACCGGAAGAGGTCGTGGCTTTTGTCAAATCCCTGATCGGTTGATGCGTCATTAGCCAATAAATTTGAAGATTTAGAACAAGCAGAGATCTCCAAAGCCCGCGTCATTAAAGGCTCGCGGTGGGTGGACGACAGTTTCGACTGGGCCATGACGACCTCTATTAAGCGGCATAGCCGGGTGAGCTCTCGTTCCATCCTTAAGACGTCCGAACAGAACCAAAACTTCTAACTGTGTTGTCGAGATACAAATTCGGTCTCACAACCTCAACGCTTTTATGGAGCTTTTAAATGGGTAAGATATTTCAGAAACCGGTTGCCCTGTCTGACCAAGTGACCCATTACTGCCCAGGCTGCACCCACGGCGTCATCCACCGGCTGTTGGCCGAAGTCATCGACGAGCTGGGAATCCGCGGCCGTACGGTGGGAGTTGCACCGGTTGGATGTGCGGTGCTTATGTATAATTATTTTACTTTCGATTTTTTGGAGGCTGCCCATGGTCGTGCCCCCGCCCAGGCTACGGGGATGAAGCGGGTGCGTCCCGATTTGGTTGTCTTCACCTATCAGGGGGACGGTGATCTGGCCAGTATCGGAATGGGCGAGATCATACATGCGGCCAATCGGGGCGAGAAAATATCGGTCATATTTGTCAATAACGCCGTTTATGGCATGACCGGCGGACAGATGGCTCCGACGACCATGCCGCATCAGCGGACCACGACGTCACCGTTTGGCCGTCAGGTGGAAGACGTCGGTATGCCGATCAAGATGGCCGAGCTTCTCGCGACTCTCGAAACCCCGGCCTATATCGCCAGGCAGAGTGTCATTAAACCCAAGTTCATTACCAAAGCCAAAAAATCGATCAAGAAGGCCTTCGAGTATCAGGTGGCCAACACTTGCTTCAGCTTTGTCGAGGTGGTTAGCACCTGTCCCACGAACTGGGGGCTTACGCCAGTGGAAGCGGTCCGATGGGCCGAGGAAACCATGCTGCCATATTACCCGTTGGGTGAATTGAAAACCCCGGAAGAAGTCAAATCAATCCCACAAACGCAATAAGCGGCAACGTCATTCATACCTTGAATGGGGAGCCTGTTTATTGTGTCGTGATCGGAATTTTTGGAGGGTGTCTATGCAAAGCGAAGTGATGTTTGCCGGTTTCGGTGGGCAGGGAATTCTTCTCAGTGCCAAGATTCTGGCCCATGCCGCTATGGAGGAAGGACGTGAAGTCGCCTGGGTACCTTCATACGGTCCGGAAATGCGCGGCGGTACAGCATACTGCACGGTTGTCGTCAGCGACCGGTTGATTGGGTCACCAATCATCCGCAATCCAATGCACCTGATTGCCATGAACCGACCATCGCTTGAAAAGTTTGCCCCTCAGGTAAAGCCGGGCGGTGTCATTTTGGTAAACAGTTCCCTGATTTCAATCGACTCGAACCGGAAGGATGTCGACGAGGTTCGGGTGCCGGTAAATGAAATCGCCATCAAAATCGGCAGCGTCCGATCGGCCAATATTGTCGCCTTGTCCGCTTTTGTCACCCGGAGCAAGCTTGTCGAGTTGGATACTTTAAGAGCATGCGTGAAAACAGAATTTGCGAAGAAAAAGAAGCTGATACCACTGAATATGATGGCCGTTGACGAAGGCCAGAAAGCTGTCGTTTCCTGATAGTTCCGGGGAATAATTAGAATAAATTTTAGGTCAGAATCTGTGGATCTTACGATACCCGAATACATCCAGGCCATTGAACCGTACGAACCCGGAAAGCCTCTTGAGGCACTCGAGCGGGAGTACGGTATTCGTGACTCTATTAAACTGGCGTCCAATGAGAACCCCCTCGGTCCGTCACCAAGGGCCGTGGAGGCTATCCAATCGAAGATGAAAGATCTGCACCGATACCCGGATGGCGGCGGCCACGCGCTGGTGGATAAACTGGCGGTTCATTTGGGGGTGTTGCCCGAGAATATTGTCCTCGGCAATGGTTCCGACGAGGTTATTGGCATGCTGAACCGGGCCCTGCTGGCGCCCGGTGACCAAGTCATCATGCCCCAACCATCGTTCTTGATGTACGAAATCACGGCACGCAGCGTCGGCGCACAGCCCGTATTTGTTCCCCTGAACGATGCACTGGCTATCGATCTGGATGCTATCCTCGACCAGGTGTCGCCACGAACCCGGATGATCTTTTTGTGCAACCCCAACAATCCGACCGGCACCATCATTACTTCATCGGATTTGGCCGTATTTCTGAAGGCCTTGCCTTCCGGGGTTATCGTTGTCATCGATGAGGCCTACATTGAATTTGTCAGAGATTCGCACTGCGCCAAGGGGCTCGATTTCTTCCAATCCGGCTTTCCGGTCGTCACCTTGCGGACTTTTTCCAAAATATACGGGCTTGCCGGCTTGCGCATTGGTTATGGATTGATGCCGGTTGAATTGGCGAACATTCTGCACCGTATTCGGCAGCCTTTTAACGCCGGCACACTGGCGCAGGTGGGGGCGACCGCGGCTCTCGAAGACGAGGAATATCTGCGCAAAACCATCACGCTCGTGCATTCAGGACTCGACTATCTGTTTGATAGGTTGAACCGCCTGGGTATTGGCTGTTTTTCGACCCAAGCCAACTTTTTTCTCATTGACGTTCATGAGGATGCTGACACGGTTTTTAAAAAGATGTTGGCCGAGGGCGTCATTGTTCGATCGATGAGTTCGTATGGCTATCCGCGCTATATCCGTATAAGCGTTGGATTGCCCCAGGAGAACGAGCGATTCGTGGCGGCACTGGCCCGCGTTCTGAAAAGAAATTGAATTCTTCCGACGGCTTGACCGCCGGTGGATCAACCGGGCGAGATTCTTAAAAGGATCTGGATGAAAAAAATTGTTGTAACAATTGACGGACCGGCCGGTGCCGGCAAAACGACCGTCAGTCGGATGCTGGCCGATCGATTGAGATACCGTTATATCGACACCGGAGCCCTTTACAGGGCGGTGGCATTGGCTGTGAACCTTAAAGAGGTCCACCCAGCGGACGATATGGCCCTGGAGAAGATATGCCATGGGCTCGAACTACGGTATGTTCAGACCGATAGTGGACTGAGGCTTCTGTCCAATGGCGAGGATGTCACCGAAAAGTTGCGAACACCTGAAATTACAATGCTGGCTTCGGCAGTCTCGGCACGACCGGTGGTGCGCCGCTATTTACTCGATGTGCAACGGGCGATGGGTCGCCAGAAGGCAGCTGTCGTTGAAGGACGGGACATGGGTACGGTGGTCTTTCCGAATGCCGAGATCAAATTTTACCTTGATGCCAATGAAAGGACCCGCGCGCGGCGGCGTTTTTTAGAGCTGCAATCCAAAAACGATTTGAGCTTGGAGGAAGTTGAAAGAGATCTGAGGAAACGTGACAACAACGACAGTAATCGATCGGAGGCCCCTTTGAAACCTGCGGCCGATGCCATTCGAATCGATTCAACCGTAATGGGGATCGACGCGGTTGTTGATGTTATGCTTGGTCACATTGCGCGCTTAACCGACGGGTAACACTCAATCATATGAGCAATCGGGGAGTTCTTCGTTGCTTTTGGAGCGAAAAGCGTGCGCCAAAGCCTCCGCTTGTTCCTATGGCAGGATTTAACCATAACCGTATTCCATAGATATTTAAAATAATCATTGTGTTTTCAAAAAGGGTCTGATAGCTATTCCAGGTTATGCAGCCGTACATCGGCGGCAGTATTCAAAAATCGGCTAAGGGGGTACGCTTTTAAATGGAAGATTTGGGCAGAAACGAGGAAAACGGGGAACTCAATCAGCAAACTGTTTCCAGCGACGAAGAGAGTGGTGTCCAGGACGCATCGAATGATCAGCAATCCGAGGAGACAAGCGCGGAGGAATCCGCTGCCACGGAAACACCTGTAGATTCACCGACAGAGGATGGGTCTAAATCCGAGGAATCGATGGAAAACCTCATGGACATGTATGAGGAAAGTTTCAAGCGATTCGAAGAGGGTGAGGTCGTCACCGGCCGGATCATCTCGGTGGACAAGGACCATGTCCTGGTAGACATCGGATACAAATCCGAGGGTCAGATCCGAATCCATGAGTTCAGAGACGAAAAAGGCATTATCAAAGCCGAAGTCGGCGATAAAGTCGAAGTAATGGTCGAATGGTGGGATGACGAGGAAGAGCGCGTCGTTCTCTCCAAGGAAAAAGCCCAGAACGTCAAAGTTTGGGAAGAGATCAAAAAGTCTTACGACGAAGAAGGTACCATAGACGGTATTATTACGAGCAGAGTCAAGGGCGGCTTCTCTGTCGATATTGGCGTACAGGCGTTTCTGCCAGGCTCTCAGGCTGATCTGCGGCCCATACGAAATCTGGATGACCTGGTCGGCAACCAATACAAATTCAAAATTCTTAAGTATAATCGAAAGCGAAGCAATATTGTGCTTTCCAGGCGTGTCATCCTCGAAGAGGAACGCGAAACGCAGCGAACTGCTACGCTGGCCATCATCGAGGAAGGGAAAATTCTCGACGGTGTCGTAAAAAATATTACCGAGTACGGTGTTTTTGTTGATCTGGGCGGTGTCGACGGTTTGCTACATATTACCGACATTTCCTGGGGCCGTGTGAAACATCCCTCCGAACTTTTCGCAATAGGAGACGAGATTAAAGTCAAAGTTCTCAACTTCGATATCGAAAAAGAGCGGGTATCGCTGGGAATGAAGCAACTGACGCCGGATCCCTGGACGACGGCGGCTGAAAAATACCCGGTTAGTGCCCGCGTCACCGGTAAAGTGGTCAGCCTGACAGACTACGGAGCGTTTGTTGAACTCGAAGAGGGTATCGAAGGGTTGATTCACGTTTCGGAAATGTCATGGACACGCAAAATTCGCCATCCCTCCAAGGTTGTATCTGTCAGTGAGATGGTTGATGCCATCGTGCTCGACATCAAACCGGATAACCGTAGGATATCACTGGGGATGAAACAGGTTGTTCCGAATCCTTGGGATGTCGTCAGCGAAAAATACCCGGTCGGAACAACCATTGAGGGTAAAATAAAAAATATTACCGATTTCGGGCTGTTCATCGGTATCGATGAAGGTATCGACGGACTCGTTCACATTTCGGATATATCCTGGACCAAGCGCATTAAGCATCCATCCGAGGTTTACAAAAAAACCGACACCGTCCAGGCGATCGTTCTGGATATCGATAAAGATAATGAGCGGTTCTCACTAGGGGTCAAACAACTGCAATCCGATCCCTGGGAGACTGTTGCCGAGCGTTACGAGGTCGGCAAGGAAATCACTGGAACAATCACCAACTTGACTGATTTTGGCATTTTCGTTGAACTCGAAGAAGGTATCGAAGGCCTTGTGCATGTATCTGAAATCAGCAAAGAGAAGATAAAGACCCCTGTGGGCAAATTCGAGGTTGGTGATGTCCTCACGGCGAAAGTGATGAACATCAATACGACGGAGAGGCGCATCGGACTGTCGATCAAGCGCCTTGAAATGGATGATGAGCAGGGTCTGCTGACCGATTACGTGAACAATATGAGACCGGCGACATCCACCTTCGGCGAGATTTTACGCGAAAACCTTCAGGATAAGCTGAATGATGATTAGCCGATATCGGTGACCTTCAACTTTTCCATTAGCGGTTTTAAGGGGCCGGCAGCCTTCGGTTGCAGGCCCCGATTATTTTATGCCGGCGGCCGACCGTTACCGCAAGAGTGGGCTGGACGTCAAGCTTTTGACACCGTGTATTAGTTCTTGGGATAATTAATTGTCCGGATGAACCACTCGAAGCCCTACCGGACGCTTTGAAGCGAGACGACAAACGGCCATGTGCCATTCTTGGGTCCTATGGCTTTGCGATACCGGGGATACCCAGCCCCGTATTATCAAATCGCTTATTCAAAAATACGGACCTCCCCCTGACCCTCACGGATAACCTCGGGTATATCATCGATAAGAGAAATGACGCTTGAGGGCTGACCGGACACAGGACCGCCATCGATCACGGCATCGATGCGGGAGCCGAAAAAATCGTGGATGAGCGACGGATGACTCATGATGGATCCATCCGGCTTGGTGGCGCTGGTCGAGATGACTGGATTGCCGAGTTCCGAAACGATGGAGAGGCAGATGGCGTGGTCCGGTACGCGTATACCGGCGGTTTTGCGCTTGGTCAACATCATTTTGGGAACCTGGCGGGAGCCATCGAGGATGAAAGTGTAAGGACCCGGTAGGAGCCGTTTCATTGTCTTGTAGGCGTAGTTGGATACCTTGGCATAATAACTGATGTGCGTCAGGTCGGAGCAGATAAAACTGAACGGTTTCGACTGCGGGCGTTGCTTGAGTTGATAGACCCTGGCGATGGCCCTCTTGTTCATGATGTCGCACCCAATACCGTAGACTGTGTCGGTCGGATAAGCGACTATACCGCCATTGCGCAGTAGATCGACGACTTTTCGGATCAGACGCAGTTGTGGGTTATTTGGATTAATTGAGATCAGCATGTCGAACCCGTCGATATCAGCTCCGGTTCATCCCCAAATAGCTTTTGTCCCACTGGCTCTCGCACTGGTTAGGTTCATCCACGGCGCCGCGGCCGAATCCAAAGAATAACCCTTTTCCCATTGGATATTGTTTAACCGTCCGTTGACGAGCATCGGGCTTTCATGGGAATTTTGGATGTGCCGTTTCAGCGGTTTTCCCGAAGGTTCGTTATCTATTATCACGGCCGATCAATGTCAAGGATACGCTTAAATAATGATTGCTAAACAATAATCCATTTGATAATTCGTTCGTTTGTCAAAGGCCGGGTCGGCTGATCCCGTTTCCGTGCGATCGAGCCACCGGATTATTGATGGCTTCCGCGTAACCTGTTCCATAAACAACTGAAACATTTAGGAAATATTTCTACGGGGGGTGTGATGAATAATATTCCGCCGGAAGAAGCCTATTCTTTCGATGACTTACTGCTGATACCGAATTATTCCGATGTGCTGCCGAAGGATGTCAACCTGGCGACACGCCTGACCCGCAACCTGACGCTCAATATACCGATTGTTAGTGCTGCCATGGATACGGTTACCGAAGCTGAAACTTCAATCTCTATGGCGCGTGAGGGCGGTGTTGGATTTATTCACCGCAATATGAGCGTCAAGAGCCAAGCGATGGAGGTCGACAAAGTCAAAAAATCTGAAAGCGGCATGATCGTTGATCCGGTTACCATTAGGCCGGAACAGAAGGTTGCCGAGGTGTTGACTCTGATGGAAAAATACCGGATTTCGGGTGTTCCGGTTACCAAAGAAAATCAACTGATGGGGATAGTTACCAATAGGGATTTGCGCTTTGAAACCGAACTGGACAAGCCTGTTTCGGATGTGATGACTAAAGAGAACCTGATAACGGTGCCAGAAGGCATAAATCTAGTGGATTCCAAAAAGTTGCTTCACCAGCACCGCATAGAGAAGCTCCTCGTGGTCGATTCAAAGGGGCGACTTAAAGGCATGATTACTATCAAAGACATCGAGAAAATAAAAAAATATCCCAATGCCTGCAAGGACAGCATGGGGCGGTTGCGGGTCGGGGGTGCCATCGGTGTCGGTCCTGACATGCTCGAGAGGACCGAGGCCTTGTTGAAGGCCGGTGCGGATCTCATCCTCATCGACACGTCGCATGGGCATTCGAAAAATGTCATCAATGCCGTTGTGCAACTCAAAAGTAACTTTGAAAATCTTGAACTGATAGCCGGCAACGTGGGGACGGAGAAGGGGGCTGAGGATCTGATCAAGGCCGGGGTCGACGGTGTAAAAATCGGCATCGGTCCCGGCTCGATTTGCACCACCCGGATTGTTGCAGGAATAGGTGTACCCCAGATAACGGCGATAATGAACTGTCGATCGATTTCCAATAGAACCGGTGTGCCCCTGATCGCAGACGGCGGCATCCGGTTTTCGGGTGACATTACCAAAGCGATTGGTGCGGGGGCCCAAGTGGTCATGATTGGAGGGCTGTTTGCCGGTACGGAGGAGAGTCCCGGGGAACAGATTTTTTACCAGGGGCGCAGCTACAAAGTGTACCGGGGCATGGGGTCCATAGAGGCCATGAAAAAAGGCAGTAAAGACCGCTACTACCAGACCGAGCAGGCGGAAGACGACAAACTGGTTCCCGAGGGGATTGTCGGCCGGGTTCCCTACCGTGGAAGCCTATCAGCCAACATCCATCAACTCATCGGGGGGTTGCGCAGCGGAATGGGATATTGCGGTTGCCGCACCTTGGAAGAATTGCGGGAAAATGCTCGGTTTCTTAAGGTCAGTGCTGCCGGCATGCGGGAAAGTCATGTTCACAATGTTATCATCACCAAAGAGGCACCCAATTACCGGTTGGAGTGATTCGGAAATTTGGCTGCGGCCACCGTCATTTAAGCCGACCGAATGGCGTCTCAAAGCGGATCCGTTTTCGCTGATGAGACACCACCGTCTGGAGTCTGCAGCAAACGACAGCCTGACGACCTGATTCAACATTGAAACCATCCGAGAGTGTAATACCCATGAGTACTATCCTGCCCGAATTCGTTCACCTGCACGTTCATTCACAATACAGTCTCCTGGATGGCGCCATCCGGATCGATGATTTGCTCCAGCGGGCCACTGATTTCGGCATGAAATCCGTGGCCCTTACCGATCACGGTACCATGTTCGGTACCATCGAGTTTTATGCGAAGGCTGTTAAAGCCGGTGTTAAACCGATCATTGGTTGTGAATGTTATGTCGCCCCACGGCGGTTGTCTGATAAAACGCCTCTGGATCACAAGGGGCTGACACACCTGATACTGCTGGCTGAGAACCCTGAAGGATACCGAAATCTCTGCCAGATGATGAGCATCGCCCAGTTGGAAGGATTTTATTATAAACCGCGGATCGACAAAGACCTTTTGCAAGAGCATCACAAAGGCTTAATAGCGTTTACCGCTTGCCTGCATGGAGAGATCCCGACACTCATTCGGAGAAACCGTCTTAAGGATGCCGATGCCGCCGCACGCCACTACCTGAAGCTCTTCGGCGAGGGGAATTTTTTCCTCGAAGTGCAGAACAACGGTATTGACGTCCAGGAATCGGTCAATCAAGCCTTGAAAGATATGAGCCAGCGGCTGTCGATACCCCTGGTGGCAAGCAATGATTGCCATTACCTGGACAAGAAAGATGTTCGCGCCCATGATGTGCTGCTTTGCATACAGACGGGCAAGGTGGTGACTGATTCGGAAAGGCTCAAATTTCGTACCGACCAGCTGTACTTCAAGCCACCCCAGGAGATGTTCGATTTTTTCAGCGATTTCCCTGGCGCACTGGAAAACACCGTTCAAATCGCTGATCGCTGCAACGTTACCTTCGATTTCAAAACATACCATTTCCCGAAATTCGACGCACCGGATGGGCAAAGCGAAGCCGAGTTTTTCGAGCGGCGCGTCCAAGAAGGGTTCGACCGGGAGATGCAGGTGATCAAGGCCAAGAATTCCGAAGTCGATGAAGCCATCTATCGTGAGAGGCTCGACTATGAAATATCGGTCATTAAAGATATGGGTTTCCCGGGTTATTTTCTGATCGTTTCCGATTTTATCCGTTATGCTAAAGATAATAATATCCCGGTTGGACCGGGACGGGGTTCGGCAGCGGGGAGCCTTGTCGCTTTTGCACTCGGAATTACCGGATTGGATCCGCTTGAATACGGGTTGATTTTTGAGAGGTTTCTCAATCCTGCCCGTAAAAGCATGCCGGATATCGATGTGGATTTTTGCATCAACGGTCGCGAGGAAGTGTTCAAATATGTGGTCGACAAGTATGGCGGTGGCGACTATGTCGCCCAGATAATTACCTACGGTAAACTTAAGACCCGAGCGGTAATCCGGGACGTGGGGCGGGCACTTGGTATCCCATTGCGTGAGGTCGACGCCATAGCCAAGATGGTGCCCGACAGACTAGGTATCAGTCTCGATAGTGCGCTAAAGGAGGAGCCTCGCCTGGCCGATTTATCGATAGAAAATCCCGATGTCGGCAACCTGATCGATATTTGCCGTGTATTGGAGGGCCTGCCGCGTCACGCATCAACCCATGCCGCCGGCGTTGTCATTTCCGATCGCCCTTTGGTGGACTACCTGCCACTCTACCGGGGGAAGAAAGGTGAGGTGGTAACCCAGTATGACATGAAAATCGTCGAAAAGATCGGATTGGTAAAGTTCGATTTCCTGGGTCTTCGCAACCTGACCGTCATTGAGAACGCCCTGGAACTGATCAAGCGGCAAGGTGGGGAGGTTCCGGACATCAACAATCTCGATCTTGACGATAAGAAAACATATCGACTTTTGTGTGCCGGAGACACAACAGGTGTTTTTCAGTTGGAAAGCTCCGGAATGAAAGACCTTCTTGTGCGGCTGAAGCCGGAATGTTTTAATGATATTATTGCTCTTGTGGCCCTGTATCGTCCCGGACCGATGGAAAGCGGTATGATCGATGATTACGTGGATCGAAAGCACGGCCGGAAAAAAGTGGAATACCTGTTGCCTCAGCTCGAAACGGCCCTCGAGGAAACCTACGGTGTCATTGTCTACCAGGAACAGGTCATGAAAATTGCCGCGACATTGGCCAACTACACCATGTCCGAAGCCGACGATTTGCGCAAGGCCATGGGTAAAAAAATTAAAGAACTGATGGCGCAACACCGTGAGCGGTTCGTTGAAGGGGCGGTGGCCAACGGGATTAATGCCGATAAAGCCGCAACCATATTCGACCTCATCGAAAAATTTGGCGGTTACGGATTCAACAAATCACACAGTGCCGCATACGCATTGATCGCTTTCCAAACGGCTTACCTAAAGGCCCGCTTTCCGGTGGAGTTTATGGCATCGCTGTTGACAAGTGAAATGCATTCCATCGATGGCGTGGTCAAATTCATTAATGAGTGTCGCAGCCATGATATTCTCGTTCTGCCACCCGATATCTATGAGAGCGACAAAGTATTTACTGTATCCGGCGATGAGATCCGTTTTGGGCTGGTTGCCGTTAAAAATGTCGGTGAAGGCGCTATAGAGGCGATTATAGAGGCCCGCAACACAGACAGGTTTAAATCTCTGTTTGACTTCTGCGAGCATGTCGACCTCAAGCGGGTCAATAAACGGGTTGTTGAGAGCCTTGTTAAATGTGGCGCTTTCGACTCTACGGGTGCCAAGCGTTCGCAACTGATGGCCGCCATCGAGGAGGCCCTGGAATACGGCCAGCGGGTTCAAAAGGAGCGAAACGATCCCCAAATGAACCTTTTCGATACGGGGGACAGCAAACCGGCGATCAATGTGCCGTTATTGCCCGATATTCAGGAGTGGGAAGAAAAACAACGCCTGGCATTCGAAAAAGAATCGCTCGGATTTTACATCTCGGGCCATCCATTGGAAGGGCTGGAGGCTGTCTTGGAAAAATTCACCAATGTCAATGCAATGAGTGTCAAAGAGAGCAGTGACGGTACGATGGTGCGTATCGGCGGTATTGTCATCGCAACCAAGGTAATCAAAACGAAAAAGGGTGACCTCATGGCCTTCGTGACCCTTGAGGATATGCACGGTAGTGTTGAGATCATCGTCTTTTCCAACCTATATGCCGTTGCCGAGCCTATGCTTTTCGAGGACAACGCGATTCTGGTGCAGGGGCGCCTCCAGAAGGACGAGCAATCGATTCGAGTGATTGCCGAAGACATTATTCCGATTGATAAGGCTGAAGAAGCCTGGACAGCCAGCATCCATTTACATCTGGATGTATCGCGAACGGATCGAGAGACCCTTCTCAATCTGCAGGACATACTTTTGAGGTATCCCGGTTCGTGTCGCACTTTTTTGCATTTGCGCGATTCGCAGGGCGCCGATACGGTGATCTCCGTGTCGGAGCAGATCAAACTGCAGCCCGGACCGCACTTGACACGCGAAGTCAATCGGTTTCTCGGTTACGATGCTGTTGAGACGATGTGCAATACCGGCGTGTCTCTGGCATCAAATAATTCGATGAAACGAAATGGAGGGAGGGGCTCCAGGAGGTACAATGGTAGATAAAATGACGGCTGTTTATGCGGTCTTGCTGGCCGGCGGCGTCGGGTCTCGGCTCTGGCCGGTATCGAGAGAGCGCAATCCAAAGCAATTGGTTAATTTTATCGGCAACGATTCCCTGGTCCAGACGACGGTCAAGCGCTTGTTGCCGGTAACGGCGGCCGATAATATCAGAATCGTCTGTGGACACGAGCATTTCCATGAAATATCCCGGCATCTGCGAGAAATCGGTATAGCGCCTGCCGGTAAAATCATCAGCGAACCTTGTGGACGCAACACGGCCCCAGCCATCCTGCTGGCTGTGCTGACCATTATGCAGGCGGAACGTGATGCGATCGTGTGTGTCTTTCCGGCCGACCATGTCATCAGTAATGAGACCGTTTTTAATGAACGCCTGCGGTCTGCCATCACCTTGGCCGGATTCGGCCATATCGTCACATTCGGTATTACACCCCATTACCCGGAGACCGGCTACGGCTACATTGAAGGTGGTGAAGAATTGTCTGGCGGAGCACTGAAAACGGAGCGATTCGTCGAAAAGCCGGATCTCGATACCGCCCTTAAATATATCCAAGCGGGCAATTTCTTTTGGAACAGCGGCATGTTCGCATTTCCGGCATCGGTTATTGTGGAAGAATTCAAACGGTTTCAACCGGAGCTACTCAACCGCATGAAACGCCTCGATTTATCCACGGGCCAATTCGACGACGAAGGCTATGCACAGCTACCCAATATCTCTATCGATTACGCTATCATGGAACACACCAACCAGGGGGCCGTGTTGCCTTCAGATTTTGGATGGAGCGACATTGGATCATGGAAATCGTTGTATGATTTTTTGCCTAAAGACGGTGACGATAACGTGCTAGACGGGGATGTGATTGCCAATCAGACGCGAAACTGCTTCATCAGGGGGCACGATCGTCTGATTGCCACCAATCGCGTTAAAGACCTCGTGGTGGTGGATACACCGGATGCAGTGCTAGTGTCGGATATCGAATCCAGCCGTGAAGTTAAACAAATCGTGTCCCAACTGAAAGAGCGGGGACGCGAAGAACATCTTCGGCACCGAACACTTTACCATTCCTGGGGAACCGACACCTTGTTGGAAAGTAAAGAGGATTATTCTGTCAGTCGCCTCGTTATCTATTCCGATTCCACCTGCATCCGCGAAGCTGTTTTTGAATCCACCCGGCGTTGGACTGTGGTGGCAGGAAAAGGACGTATCGATGTTGGACAGGTGTCGCGTAATGTCTTGTGCGGAGAAACGATCAGTGCAACTGCCACCGATGTCGTCACAATTGAGAATCGAGGCGATCTCCCCCTTGTTGTCATCCAAATTGTATTGTCGAGAATTATAGAGTACTGACGTTTACCTATTTTGAATGAAATGTTGAAAGGTTAAAAAATGAAAGTGCCCTTACTTGACCTTAAGGCTCAGTATTCCAATATTCGTGACGAAATTATTAACGTTGTTCTTGAAGTTTTTGAAAGCCAGTATTTTATTCTGGGTCCACGCGTAGAGAGCCTTGAAACGTCGTTGGCTGCATATTGTTCAACCGATTATTCCGTGGGGGTTTCTTCAGGCTCCGATGCCTTGCTTATCGCGCTCATGGCCGCGGGTATCGGACCCGGCGATGCCGTAGTTACAAGTCCCTACACCTTTTTTGCGACAGCCGGATCAATTGCCCGGTTGGGCGCCAAACCGTTATTCGTGGACATAGAGCCGGACACTTACAATATATCACCCCCAAAATTTTACCGTACTCTTGAAAAACTTACCAACGCTGAGCGCTCACAGGTCAAGGCCGTCATGCCGGTGCACCTTTATGGGCAATGTGCAGACATGGATCCGATATGCGAAATTGCCGCTGCTCAAAACCTTGTCATCATCGAGGATGCCGCCCAAGCCATTGGTGCGGAATATAAAGGCAGACGTGCCGGTTCAATGGGTGATTTCGGCTGTTTTTCTTTTTTCCCTTCTAAAAATTTGGGGGCTTTCGGAGACGGCGGTATCGTGACAACCCATTCCGAGGACGGGTATGAAAGGTTGAAAATATTGCGGGCCCACGGTTCGAAGCCAAAGTACTATCACAAATTTATCGGTGGAAACTTCAGACTGGATGCCCTTCAAGCGGCAGTGGTTTCAGTCAAATTGAACTATTTGGACCAGTGGAGTGCGGCGAGGCAACAGAATGCACAAATCTACCACAGGCTATTTGCCGAAGCCGGGCTCGAGCGCATCCAGTTGCCGGTGGAGAAGGAGAGTCGTCACATTTACAACCAGTTCGTCATCAAGGTGCCGGAAAAGCGTGACGCTCTGCGACAGCACTTACATGAAAACGGCATCGGTACTGAAGTGTATTACCCTGTCCCGTTGCATCTTCAGGAATGCTTCGCCCACTTGGATTACCGCAACGGAGATTTCCCGTTTTCCGAGGAGGCTGCCACCCATACATTGGCCCTGCCTATCTATCCCGAGCTCACAGAAGATCAACTGATCTACGTTGTCGACATGATCAAGGACTTTCAAATAAAATAGATCCTATCCCTGTCACAGATGGTCGCGGCTAATAACCGAGACCGAAATCGCCTGCACGACCGAAAGCGTCGACCTTCCCGTTCTGTAGCTTGACATAATAATCGGCTGAAAACATTCCGTCGGATCGGAAGCGGTACTTGAGAAATTCGACGTCCTGGCTTGCACTGGTGCTAACGGGGTTGCCCATGGTATCGATAACCTCCGTCTTTGACATACCGAGCTGCAGGTTGTTCATAGGCTGCGGTGAGGCCGCGCAACCGAACATTAAGAAAATTACCAGTAATTTTAAAATAGTACGTTTAGCCATTTTGGTTCCTCCAATTGCGAGCAGGTTAGACTCATTGCTATCCGGTTTTTTCGCTATCACATCTTAATCTTTCGGCCCTGAAATTTATTATAGCCCAGCCGGGTTTCAGTCTTCCAGCAAGTTCAGCAGTGCCGATTATGGTCTGCCACTGATCCCGTGCGGCGCTTCAAGCCTTTCCGACTCGAGGTGTAAACGGTGTACCGAAAGAATCAGCATAGGCCTGGCGTGCCTCGGCTTCCAGTTGGTGCCCACACGCCTTATAGCGTGGCGAAAAATGGAATGGCGTGATCTGCTTTACCTGAGCCCAACCGGCCAGAGAGCCTGCCTGCCGGGCGGTTAAATGGTTTTTGAGCCTGGCGGTGTCGCGATGCGCTTCAAGAAAGGCCGCTTCGATGAATAGATGATCCGATTTTTCTACAAGGGATACAATCCTTTCGATGTTGGTTTCATTGTACGCCACATCGGCCACATAGCTCACCTTCTGGCCGGGTGTAATCAGGGCGATTTTTTGCCTCAAATCTGCTAACCGGAAGGCGATTAATTTGCCTTTCTGCCTGCTCTCGGCTTCGATCCGGGTAGCCGGATCAAGGTTGTCATACATTGATTGCTTGAAGATTTGAAGCCAGGGGCCTGGTTGCAGATTCAATGCCGCTAAACCGTTTTTGCGAATGTTAATGTGAAAGCGCTCCATGATTGTGAATCCGAGGCAGGGGATGCCGTGATCAAGCACGGCGGCATTGATTTCCAGGTCCCCCTCTGTGAGGACTCGGCCATTGAAGGGGGCGATTTGCGGTTCTTCCCAGGCTTTGAATCGGTTATTGCATGGATATTTCCGCCGGATGACCGTATGGGTGTCAATTTCAGCAATCTCCAACACCAGGCTCTCGGTATAATTTTTCACCAGGTTCCAGGTGTATCCGGCAAGTTTTCCCTCTACGTTTTCTATAAAGCCGCGAGGACCATAGAGATAGAGTGTTTTATCGCGACCGATCATCAGGCGCAACAGCCGGTCAAATCCGGCAAAATGGTCCATATGGGTGTGGGTCACAAAGACGTGGCTGATTTTTAAAATATCTTTTGAAGAAAGGGCGGATATATCACCCAGGTCGAACATGAAAGCGCGGTGTTGAAAGCCGAAGGGAATATATAGACCCGGGTCGTCAAATGGACCGTTGACCAACCTGGGGCAGAATGACGGACGCATTATTTTAAAGAAGGTGTTTTTTAACCTGGTGGTTTATACAATGATAGATTTCTTCGTCGGAACCAAATATGTCCACGATGTCTTTGTGGTTCAGCAGCTTTTCAATCACAAATGCGGTGATATATATACTTACCACGTGAGGATTCGGCACCAGATTACGGATCGGTGATATTGAGTAATCAATATCGAAATCCTCTGCCCGGCTCAACTTTTCAAGACACAGACTGATCTGTTCTTGGAGATTGTTTTTGCTCGTTGTCTCTACAAGTTTATTCTCAACCAGTTTCATCGCAATAGAATTCGACAAAGGCTCCAGGCAATCCTGGATTCCCTGAAGCGCCATGCGGCGGGCATGTTCTTTAGATGATTCGATTTTGGAGAGTATCGATGATTCTCTGGTACTTGGTCGGAAAACTTTCCCCATGCTTTCTCCTTCAATAAACAACCGTTTATCAGCATTTATCTATTGCTT
>Ga0316198_10000139_pt1 | contig 32012 bp, 29 predicted proteins | sample OudBieAanoxic_MG_FD_204935 | JGI IMG/M metagenome (GOLD analysis project Ga0316198, IMG submission 204935) | Coastal sediment microbial communities from Oude Bieten Haven, Netherlands - site A anoxic | ecosystem: Environmental > Aquatic > Marine > Coastal > Sediment | place: Netherlands... | reverse complement strand
TCCTCCCCGATGACGAACCGCGACTGCTGCGGGCACACCCTGGCCCGACCATGACGTTCGGAACGACGCAGAACGCTTTCGTGAGGGTTGCCGATCTCACAACCGACGGACAGGGCCGCCCGTCGTTTGTGCTCCAGATAGAGGGCCGGCCGTTCCCAATGTCCCTGCGCATGTCGGGATCCCACAACGCTCTGAATGCCGCGGCAGCCCTCGCTGCATCAACGGCGATCGGGGTTGACCCGGAGGTGGCGATCGCCGGGATGGAGACGGCCATCGGATCCGCGTGGAGGATGGAGATCCGCGCCGGGCGGTACACCGTTGTCAACGACGCCTACAACGCAAACCCGACCTCAATGGCAGCCGCCCTGCGGACGGTGGCGTCGATGCCCGGCCGTTCCTACGCTGTGCTCGGTGAGATGGCCGAACTCGGGGATGTGACCGCTGCGGAACATGAGCGGATCGGGCGGCTGGCGATCGAACTCGGGATTGACCACGTTGTAACCGTCGGACCGGATCACGGGCTCGCGCAGGCAGCAGGAGGCGTGAACCTCGACGATCCGGGGGAGGCGCTGGACTGGGTACGCGGGCGGGTTCGAGACGATGACGTCGTGCTCGTCAAGGCATCTCGATCGGTCGGCCTCGAACGCCTTGCGGACCAGCTGACCGAGGAGGCCCTCCTGTGATCCAACTCCTCATCGCTGCGACCATCTCGTTCGCATTCACCATCTTCGTGACGCCAATCGCGATTCGCGTGTTCCGCGCCAGAAACATCGGACAGTTCATTCAGGAGGATGTCCACGGGCACATGCACAAGCGCGGCACGCCGACCATGGGTGGTGTGGTCATCATCCTCGGCGCGCTGCTCGGATACGCAGGAGCGCACTTTCGTCTCTTCACACTCGGCGAGGGCCTCGATTTCCGAATGTACCCGTTCACCCCCGAGGGCATGCTTGCGGTGTTGGCCTTCGTCGGGATGGGCTTCATCGGCTTCCTCGACGACTTCACGAAGTATGCGAGGAAACACAACCAGGGCCTCTCGAAACGCTGGAAGTTTCTCGGCCAGCTTGCGGCGGCAGGGACGTTCGCGTGGGGAGCGCAGCGAATCGGAGTCTCGACGGAACTCTCGTTCGTGCGGCCCCTTGGAATCGATCTCGGGCCGATTCTCTACTTCCTCCTCGTCCTCTTCATGCTTACGGCCGCAGCCAACGCCGTGAATCTGACTGACGGGCTCGATGGTCTGGTTGCCGGTTCGGTCTCGCTGGTCGTCGGCGCCTATGTCCTCATAGCGTTCTGGCAATTCCGGAACATCGCGGTGTACCTCATCGACATCAACGGGGCGCTCGACCTCGCGCGATTCGCAGCAGCGGTGGTCGGTGCAGCGCTCGGATTCCTGTGGTGGAACGCCGCGCCGGCAAAGATCTTCATGGGTGACACCGGTTCACAGGCCTTCGGCGGTGCCCTCGCTGCGCTTGCGCTGCTCACCAACACCCAGTTGCTGCTCATCTTGCTCGGCGGCCTCTACGTTGTCGAGACGCTGTCGGTGATCGGCCAGGTCTTCACCTTCCGCGTTTTCGGGCGCCGAATTCTGCGGATGGCGCCGATCCACCACCACTTCGAACTCAAGGGCTGGCCGGAGACCACGGTGATTGTGCGATTCTGGATCCTCACCGGCATCGCTGTGGCGCTCGGTGTTGGTGTCTTCTACGCCGATTTCCTGAACGCCACGGGGGGAGGGTCGCCGTGAACACCCTCATCCTCGGCGCCGGCGTGAGCGGTGTTGCGGCTGCCGGCCTCGCTGCACACCTCGGACACTCCGTCTCCATCTACGATCGGTCGTCGCAGGCGACGATCCCGCTCCGCGAACAGGGGTACGCGGTGCACTCTGGCGCGTGGGCCGACCGGTTGCTGATCAACATCGGCCTGGTTGTTGTCTCACCGGGCTTCCCCGAGCACTCGGAACCCATCCGGCAGGCTCTGGCAGCAGGCATCGAGATCATGAGCGAACTCGAATTTGGGGCGCGTCAGCTTACGGTGCCGTATGTGGCCGTCACCGGCACCAACGGCAAGACAACGGTGACTACCGCAATCGCAGAGATGCTCAATGCGAGCGACGTCTCGGCCGTGGCCGCCGGCAACATCGGCCTCCCGGTCTGCGGACTCGGATCGAAACCCGCGAGGGTGGTCGTCCTGGAGGCTTCGAGCTTTCAACTGAGGTTCATCGACAGGTTCCATCCGGTTGCCGCGGGCATCACCAATGTCGCGGCGGATCATCTGGATTGGCATGGCACCGTTGCGGACTATGCCGACGCCAAGGCACGGATCTTCGAGAACATGAACCCCGACGAGCTCCTCGCCTACGACGTCGACGATGTCGGCGCACGCGAACTCGCGGCTCAGGCGCGAGTTCGCACGGTGCCGGTCAGCGGCACCGTGGTGCCGTCCAGCGGCATCGGTCCCAATGCCGGGATGCTCGTGATTGGCGGTTCTCTCCTGCCGCTCGGCACCGACGATCCTTCGTTTGTTGCCGACCTCGGTATTGCTGCCGCCATCGCCGCTTCGGTCGGCGCGACCGTTGCCGGAATATCCGTCGTTCTTGCGGGCTTTGAACCAGGTGCCCATCGACGAAGAACCGTGGGGACGAAGGACGGCATACGTTGGATCGACGACTCGAAAGCGACCAACCCGCATGCGGCGCGAGCCGCGGCCGCGGCTTACGAGAACGTCGTACTCCTGGCAGGAGGTCGGAACAAGGAGCTCGACCTCTCGAATCTCACGGCCGACACCGTCCAGCACGTCGTGGCGTTCGGAGAGGCGGGGCCCGACGTTGCCGCCGGGGCCGACGTCCCAGTCACTGTGGTTGCAACACTGGCCGATGCCGTCGGTGCCGCCCACCGAATCGCGCGAAGCGGAGACACGGTCTTGCTCGCACCCGGCTGCGCGAGCTTCGACGAATTCGAGTCATACGCGGCCAGAGGTGACCGCTTTGCGGAACTCGTCGCCGAAGCGGAGGCCTCGAAATGACAGGCGGATCCGGCGGTGTCGACCAAGCTACCCGGATGCTCGAAGCCGTTCCAGACCCAGACGTTGCAGATGCGGATGCGCCGTCGTCGGTTCGCGAGCAGATCCGGGAACGCCGAGCCGCCCAGGCGCTGAATCGGAGCGATCGGCGGACGATCTTTCTCGTGGTCCCGGTGATCATGCTCCTGATCGTCGGGCTCGGCGCCATGTTGTCCGCGGCGTCTGTTGTGTCGTTCCGCGAAACCGGAGATTCCCTCTTCTACATCAAGCGTCAGGTCGTCTGGGTCGGATTGGGGATCGTTGCCCTCGTCGTCTTCACGCGAGTCCCGTATCGGTTGTACCGCCGATTCGCCCTCCCTATCTTCCTCCTTGCCGTCGCCGGGCTCGTCGCCACGATGCTGTTTGGCGATGTCCGCGGCGGCGCGCGTCGCTGGATCGAAGTTGGGCCGCTGCTGACGATCCAAGCGTCGGAGTTCGCCAAGGTCGCCACGGTGATTGTGCTCTCGGCGGTCCTTGCGAAGAAGGACCGATTGCTCGGCTCGCTCGGTCACTTCCTCCTGCCGGTCGCTGCGATTCTCAGTGTGGTCTCCTTTCTCCTCCTTCTGCAGCCGGATTTCGGGACGGCCCTGCTGATTGTCGCTGCGGCATTTGCGATCCTGTTCTCGTCGGCGGCACCGGTCGGCTTCGTCGTCGGCCTCGCCGGAATCGCTGCCGTGCTCGGAACCGCCGGCGCGTTCGCCATGGACTATCGAAGGGAACGCATCACCGGATTCCTCGATCCGTTCGCAGACCCGCTCGGCACCGGCCACCAGGCTGTTCAGAGTCTCGTGGCGCTGGGGACCGGCGGTTGGTTCGGTGTCGGCCTTGGGGCGAGCCGGGCTCGTTGGTCGTTCCTGCCGAACGCGCACACGGACTTCATCTTTGCGATTATCGGCGAGGAGACCGGACTCCTCGGGGCCGGCTTGGTGATCGTCCTCTTCGCCTTCTTCGCCGGCGTCGGCATCCGCATCGCCCTGACGGCTCCCGACATGTTCGGCCGCCTTCTCGCCGTTGGAATCGTTGCATGGCTCTCTTTCCAGGCGTTGATCAACGTCGGCGGCGTGGTAGCCGTCCTCCCGATCACCGGTGTGCCGCTGCCGTTCGTCTCGTCCGGGGGCAACGCCATGATCGTGAGCCTCGCCGCCGTAGGGATTCTGGTGAACATCTCTCGTACTCGAGCTCCCGATCCGGCGTCATCATGACATTCGCCTTCGCGGCTGCCGGCACCGGCGGACACATCCACCCGGCGTTGGCCGTTGCTCGGTCGCTCGTCGCCTCGGGAGTCGAGGGCGACGACATCGTGTTCTTCGGGGGAGATCGGCTCGAGACGCGAATCATCCCTGATGCAGGCTTCGAGTTCGTCCAGCTCGATGTTCGCGGGTTGAAGCGGGCTCTGACGGTCGACAACCTCACCATCCCGACGATGGTTCGTAGGGCGGCAACCGATGTCGCGTCGACCCTCCGCGAGCTGCCCCCCGGAGTACTCGCGGTTTTCGGAGGGTATGTCAGCGTTCCCGCGGCGATGGGGGCGCGAAAGGTCGCGATGCCGTTCGTGGTCCACGAGCAGAATGCGGTTCCCGGTGTCGCCAACCGGTACGTCGCCCGTCGCGCCGAGCGCACGTTTGTTGCCTTCGCGCCAGCGCTCGAGCGGCTCAAACGTGCCGACGTCGTCGGCAACCCGCTTGATCGTGCATTCGAAGGCTTTGATCGAGCACAGATCCGGGAACGAGCGCTCAGGAGATATGGGCTCGATCCGGACCGTCCGGTGGTGGGCATCTTCGGAGGTAGCCTGGGGGCACAAGCGCTCAACGAAGCCGCGGTTGCCCTCGCGTCTGCCGAGCACCGGTCCTTCTCGATCCTTCACCTGACCGGGGTCGACCATCACGCCCGTCTTGCCGAGCAGGCGGCCGATGTGCCGCACTGGGTCGCCGAGGCGTTCGAGGAGGAGATGACCCTGTTCTACGCTGCGTCTGATCTTGTGCTTTCCCGGTCGGGGGCGATGACAGTGAGTGAGTTGGCGGCCACCGCCACACCTTCTGTCGTTGTTCCGCTCCCAGCGGGGAAGGGGTACCAGGCGATGAACGCACGCGATCTGGAAAGGGCCGGCGGAACCGTGATCATCGGACAGGACCGGATCGCAGAGGTGCCGGATGTCTTGGCGCGGCTCATCGGTGACAACGAGGAGCTTGCAGCCATGCGGGACGGAGCCCGCTCGGTTGCGAAACCGGACGCCGCGCGGCACGTTGCGAGCGCACTCAGGGAGATTGCCGATGCTTGAGCCACAGACTGTCTCGATCGACGACATCGACTCGATCCACATGATCGGAGTCGGGGGGTCCGGAATGTCGGGAATCGCGAAGCTCCTCGCCCAGCGCGGGGTCGCCGTCTCCGGATCGGATCTCAAGCCGTCGGATGTCGTCGATACCCTGTCCGGTGTTGGCGTGGAGACCTGGATCGGCCATCAACCGGAACGTATCGGCACCGTCGACGTGGTCGTGGCATCGTCGGCTGTTCCGGATCAAGACATGGAGTGGCGGGCCGCTCGAGCAGCCGGGATCCCAACGGCCAGGCGCCCGGCCCTGCTCCGAGGCGTCACCAAGGCGTTCACGACCATCGGATTCTCGGGCACTCACGGCAAGACATCCAGCACCGCAATGGCGGTCGCCGCGCTGCGAGCCTGCGACCGCGATCCCTCGTTCATCGTCGGCGGCGAACTCACCGATCTGAATACCGGCGCACACCTCGGCGACCGGGAGATCCTCCTCCTCGAAGCCGACGAAGCGTTCGGCACGTTCCGACACCTCGAATTGGCAGCCCTTGGCGTGACCAACATAGAAGCCGACCACCTCGACTACTACCGCACCGTCACCGCACTCGAGGAAGCATTCGCCCAGGTTGCGGGCGGCGTACCGGGGCCGGTCGTCGGGTGCATCGACGACCCGGGTGTCAGGAGGCTCGCCGAACGCGCCACGGTGATCGGCTACGGCACGAGCGACGACGCGGACTGGCGGGTCGCCGACATCGAACTGGGGCCGACGACGTCGTTCACCCTCACCAGGGACGGAGCCGTCCACCGGGTCGAGCTTCAGCATCCAGGACTCCACGTCGTGATGAACGCCGCCGGCGTGCTTGCGCTGCTCGGCGAAGTTGGCTTCGATCTGGAGTGTGCAATCGCCGGTCTCCGCGAGTTCAGCGGAGTGCGCCGACGATTCGAGGTGAAAGCGAGAGTCGGCGGGGTTTCGATCATCGACGACTACGCACATCACCCGACCGAGGTCGCCTCCACAGTCGAGGCGGCGCGCACGATGACGGACCGCCAACTGTGGGTCGTTTTCCAACCACACCGATACACCAGGACTGCCGGACTAGCGCCGGCTTTCGGAGCGCCGCTCGCAGGCGCCGATCGAATCATCGTTACCGACGTCTACGGCGCGGGGGAGCAGCCCCAACCCGGCGTCACGGGTCGTCTCGTCGAAGAGGCCGTCCGAGCAGGGGGCGGAGATGTCGAGTACGTCGAGCACCTCGCCGATGTGCCGTCACGAGTTGCACCCACGCTGCAACCCGGTGACACCGTGATCCTGATGGGAGCCGGTGACGTCGCCACGATCTGGACCGACATCGTCGACCGGATCGGAGTCGACACGTGAACCCTCGGATGGCGGCGGTACCAGGAGTGCAACGCTCGGTATCGCTCGCGCCTCTGACGAGCTACAAACTCGGCGGACGAGCCGAGTGGTTCGTCGAGGTGAACGACGACGGTCACCTCGACGATGTGCTGCGTTTCCTGGCGCCAGGGGACGAGATGCTCGTGCTTGGGAGAGGAACCAACCTGCTCGTTGCAGATCGCGGCTTTCCCGGACTTGTTGTTCGCCTTGGTGGTGCGTTCCTCGACGTCACAGTCGGTGACGACGGCAGCGTCGTCGCCGGGGGGGCGGCGCCACTGCCTCGGGTTGCTCGCACAGCAGCGGAAGCCGGAAGATGCGGCCTCGAGTTCTATGCGGGAATCCCGGGGACGGTCGGCGGGGCGGTCATGATGAACGCCGGAGGCCACGGCTCGGACACGGAGGAGCGCCTGATCTCCGTGGTTGTGGTGAACCGGACAACGGGGGAACGAACGACCAGAACCGTCGCAGATCTCGCACTCTCGTACCGCCATTCCAATCTCGGTCCGGATGATCTCGTCACATCGGCCCGGTTCTCAACGTCACCATGCACACGGGCAGACGCCGAGGCGAGAATCCGGGAAATCACGCGGTGGCGGAAACAGCACCAGCCGGGCGGCACGTTCAACGCCGGATCGGTCTTCAAGAACCCGCCCGGTGATGCTGCCGGTCGGTTGATCGACGCAGCCGGCCTCAAGGGGCTTCGGCGCGGAGGAGTCGCTGTGTCGGAAATGCACGCCAACTTCTTCACCGCCGACGAAGATGCTGTTGCACAAGACGTCTGGGATCTTGTATGGGCCGTACGGAGGCGCGTGTTCGAGTCCATGGGAGTGTGCCTGACACCCGAGATCCGATTTGTCGGTGCATTCGAGGAGAGGGGCGAGGAGCCGATGGAATCGGAGCCGGCCGGATGAACACGATGGACCACCGCATCGCCGAACGGCGGCATGAGGTAACAGAAGAGCGAGCGCGTGGGCGGCTCCGGTGGCTGATTTGGCTCGTCCTGCTCGTGGTCGTAGTGGCTGCAGCGATCTGGCTCGTGAACTCCCCGATTCTCTCGATCCGAACCGTCACGGTCACCGGCGCAGAGCGCACTGATCCGGCAGCGATCGCGGACGGCCTCGGTATTCGGCCGGGGACTCCGACGATCTCGGTCAAGGGTGGGCCGATCGAAGCGGCGCTGCTCGAAAGCCCATGGATTTCCGATGTCAACGTGACGGTCTCATGGCCGGGGAGCGTCGAGATCGACGTTCACGAGCGCGTGCCCGTCGCAACGATCACCACCGATCTTGGTGCCTTCGGCGTCGCGCTCGACGGCGTGCTGGTCGAGCGCACCACGGGTGGTTCTATTCCGCCGATCGTCGGCTCGGATCGAGTCGTAGCGTTGCGCGAGGGCGACCGGATCAGCCATGCCGGCACCCTCGGCGCCGTCGAGTTCGTGGCCGGACTGTCGCCCGCCCTCCAGCGCTCGACCACGGTGACGGCATCGGGCGACAGGGTCGATGCGATCATCGATCAGTACACCGTCTTGCTCGGGCGACCGGTTGACATGGCGTTCAAGGCCGCCGCCGTCGAGGCGCTCCTCGCGACCGGACTCGAGGCCGGAAGCCGAATCGACGTGACGGCTCCGAGTCGACCAGCCGTGGCTCCGCCTCAATCTCAACTGGAAGGTGAGGCGGAGACACTCGAACAGTCTCAACCGTCGGACTAACCTTCAGATACCTGCGCGGGAGGACCACCACATGACCGATCCGAAACTCTCACCCTTTACCTACCTTGCCGTCATCAAAGTTGTCGGTGTGGGCGGTGGCGGGGTAAACGCTGTGAACCGCATGATCGAGGCCGGTGTGGGCGGTGTGGAGTTCATTGCGGTGAACACCGACGCGCAAGCGCTGATCATGTCGGATGCGGATTTGAAACTCGACATCGGGCGCGACTCAACCCGCGGTTTGGGGGCCGGGGCCAACCCTGAAGTTGGCCGTGAAGCTGCCGACGACCACCGCGAGGAACTCGAAGACGCTCTGACCGGTTCAGACATGGTGTTCATCACCGCCGGTGAAGGTGGCGGGACGGGAACCGGGGCAGCACCGATTGTTGCCGAAGTCGCTCGATCCCTCGGCGCACTCACGGTCGGCGTGGTCACCCGACCGTTCGGCTTCGAGGGCCGGCGCCGCTCCGTCGCGGCCGAGCAAGGCATCCAATCGCTGAAGCAGGCCGTCGACACGTTGATCATCATCCCGAACGAGCGACTGCTCGAGATCGCCGATCCCAGCACCCCCGTTGTCGAGGCCTTCCGCATGGCCGACGAAATCCTCACGAACGGCGTCAAGGGGATCACCGATCTCATTACAACTCCCGGCCTCATCAACGTGGACTTCGCAGACGTCAAGACCGTGATGTCCGAGGCGGGATCCGCCGTCATGGGCATCGGTCAGTCGACCGGCGACAGCCGCGCCCAGCAGGCAGCTGAGAAGGCGATCTCGAGTCCGCTCCTCGAAACGTCGATGGAGGGTGCGCGGGGTGTTCTGCTCTCGATCGCCGGGCCCGTCGACATGACGCTCCACGAAGTCTCGACCGCAGCATCGATCGTGGCCGACCACTCGGATGGCGACGCCAACATCATCTTCGGTGCCGTCGTCGATGACTCCCTCGGAGACGAGATGCGGGTTACGGTTATCGCGGCCGGCTTCGAACACGAACAATCGCGCTCGTCATCCTTCACGTCGGCCCCGACGGTGAGCGTGCCCACCGTGCGGCCGCCGCTCGACGACGGAACCTCACGCGAAGAGGGCACCGACGAGATGGAGATCCCAGGCTTCGTCCGCGGATGATCCAACCCGCGGGCTTCCGCGGAGCGTTCTTTGGCAACGCTGCCGATGGGAATGGGCGCGACGACACAGACGCGCGGGGCCGTATCTCGAAGGCTCTCGGTATTCCCAATGCGTGGGCATCGGTTCATCAGGTCCACGGCGATGTCGTGATCGATGTGGATCGCCCGGGCCCTGCGGGCGAGGGCGATGGCCTGATCACGGAGTATCCGGGGTTGCCGCTCGTGATCGCCACCGCCGACTGCATGCCGATCATCGTTGAGGGAGACACCTCGGTGGTCGTGCTGCATGCGGGCTGGCGCGGGGTAGCCGCAGGCATCATCGCTGCCGGTCTAGCTGCGATGATCGACCTTGGTGACACGCCGCGGCGTGCGGCGATCGGCCCATCGATCGGGCCGTGTTGCTACGAAGTCGGTGATGACGTGGTAGCGGCAATCGGCGGGTATGGCTCGACCACCACGCGTGGAAGCGCGAGTGTGGACCTCTGGTCGGCCGCCGAGGCGCAACTTGGTGAGCTGCCGGTGTGGAGATCCGATCTGTGTACGTATACGGATCACGGACATTGGTCCTATCGTCGGGACGCGACCAAGAAGCGACAAGTGGCGGTGGCATGGGTTCCTCAGCGCTGAGTGAAGTCAGAGCGCGGATAGCGTCGGCGGCGCTGCGCTCAGGCAGGGATCCCGCCGAGGTATGCCTCCTCACCGTTTCCAAGGGGCGGTCCAACGAGGAGGTGCTCGAACTGTATGACGCCGGCCAGCGCGCCTTTGGCGAGAACCGGCCGAACGGGCTCAAGGAGCGCGTGGAAGGCAGCCTCCCGGAGGACATCACCTGGCACTTCATCGGGAACGTCCAGCGGCGAGCGATCAAGACGATTGCCCCTCCGATTGTGCTGCTCCACTCGTTCGACCGGATGAGCCTGCTCGAACCATGGTCCCGTCTCGAGCACCCGCCCCCGGTTCTCATCGAAGTGAATATCGCCGCTGAGCCGCAGAAACACGGCTTCGAGCCGGGTGAGGTGCCGCAGGTCGCCGATCTCGTCGCCGACCGAGGGGTGGCGGTTCGAGGGCTGATGATCATCCCGCCCCAGGTCCCGATCGCCGAACAGAGCCGGCGGTGGTTCGTGGGTCTCCGCGAGCTCGGCGGGAGCCTGCAGGCCCAGCACCCGGAGGCTGTGGAGCTCTCGATGGGCATGACCGATGATTTCGAGGTGGCCGTCGAGGAAGGTGCAAGCATCGTGCGCGTGGGACGGGCTATCTTTGAGTCTGCGAACAACGATTCCAGCGAACGCATCACCGAGGATTGACTATGGCAACGTTCTGGCAGAAGACACTCTTCTACCTTGGCCTCGTCGACGACGACAGTGACGGGGACCAAGGAGTACCCGCCCCCCCTTCGGCGCCGGCGCAGGGGGACGCACCGCGGGTCGTAACCGCGCGTCCGCCGGGCAGTGTTGCAGGCCGCCGCGTTGACCCGCCGGCATCGGCGAACCGGCAGAATTCCTCGTGGGAACATGCCGAAGCGGGTGTGTATGTGCAGCCTGGATCAGAGGCAGGCCGGCCTCTGGACGCCATGCAGCGCCCATCGCTCGAGACGGAAATCATTGTTGCGCGCAATTTCTCCGATGCCCAGATGCTTGCGGACGGGATTCGCTCCGGACGGCCGCTCGTTCTCGATCTGCGGACCACGGAGCCCGAGATGGTCCGGCGCCTCGTCGACTTCACATCCGGCCTGACCTACGCCCTCGACGGGAAGATGGCGAAGATCGCGCAAGGCGTCATTCTCGTGTCACCGGCTGGTGTTGCAGTGAGCAGCGTCGAACTCGATCGTCTCTCGGCGCTCGGCCTCTACGGATCAGCCTGAGTGGCGCTCGACCTCATCTGCGCGGTTCTCGGCGTCGCGACCTGGGTCATCATCGCCTGGATCGTGCTCAGCTACGTGGTCAACTTCGGCCGCCTCGGTTGGGACCATCCGGTGCGGCGCCTCTACGACGCCCTCTCGAAGCTGATCGAACCGGTCATGCGCCCGATCCGAAACGTGATCCCGCCACTTCGCGTTGGTGGTGCGGCCCTCGACCTCTCGCCCGTGATCCTCATTCTCGGTATCAGCCTGCTCCGCCGGGTGATCTGCTGATCAGACGGTAGCGATTTGCAGGGCCACCGCCCGGCCGTCGATATCGGTGAAGTCCGCCGCCACGGTGTTTTCGCGTTTGATTGACAACGCGAGCACCTCACCGGCGATGAAGTCACCGAACTGCTCGAACGCCGTGACAATTGGATCGGAGTCGGATGCCCACAGCAGCGCTATCCGATCCGCTACATCCAGGCCGTCCGCTCGACGCAGCAGCTGAATCCGGTTCACGAGTTCGCGAGCCATTCCTTCGGTGCGGAGCTCCTGGGTGAGCGTCGTGTCGAGGGCAACCGTGATTGTCCCCTCCGTGGCAACAACGGTGCCTTTGTGCGGGGTGCGGGCCACCACGATGTCGTCTGCGGTGAGGGCTGTGTCGCGAATCGTGAGCTCCTCGCCCTCGAGCAGGGCAGCGATCGACGCGTGGCCGAGCGCAGCGATCTCGCCGGCGACTGCGCCCGTCTCCTTGCCGAGCCTCGGCCCGAGCCGCCTGAAATCGGCTTTTGCCGACAGAACTACTAGGTCGGACTCATCTTCGTGCACCTCGACACGACGTACGTTCAACTCCTCTGAGATCAGGTCTCGGTGTGTCTCGATCGCGGCAGCCACCCGAGGGTCGCGGCTCACGATGGTCACGAGACCGAGCGGCTGACGAACCCGAAGATCGTTCCGCTTGCGCAGGCCGCGACCAAGGTTGACAACGGTGCGCACCGTCGCCATCGCCATCTCGAGATCGGAATCGATGAGCGTGGAGTCGGCGTCCGGGTAGTCGAGCAGGTGAACACTCGCAGGCGCCGGAGTTCCGTCCGGTTGAACGAGCCGTTGGTAGATCTCTTCCGACATGAACGGGAGCACAGGGGCGGCCACTGTCGCGAACGTCAACAGCACCTCGTGAAGGGTCGCAAAAGCTGCGAGTTTGTCGGTCTGATCCGCCCCCTCCCGTCGTGCCCAGAATCGCCGTCGGGTTCTTCGGATGTACCAGTTGGTGAGGTGCTCGACGAAGCCGACAATCGGAGGTGTCACCGCGAAGAGCCGGTATGCCTCCATCTCTTCGTTGACGCGCGAGATCAGACTCTGCAGCACGGAGAGAATCCAGCGGTCGATCTCCGGCCGATCCGCCACCGGCGGGGCTGCTGCAAGGTCTGAGGCGGTGATGTGGTCTGCCTCGGCATAGGTGGTGAAGAACGACAACGAATTCCACCACGGGAACAGCACTGTACGCACTACTTCGCGTACTCCCTCTTCCGAGAACCGGAGTGGATCGGCTCTGACCACTGGGGAGTTGATCAAGTACGCACGAAGCGCATCGGCTCCGAACTCATCGAGAACGTGCGACGGGTCCGGGTAGTTCTTGAGGCTCTTGGACATCTTGCGTCCGTCCTCGGCCAGGATCATGCCGGTCACGACGCAGTTCTGGAAGGGTGCCGTGTCGAAGATCCCGGTTGACATGATGAGCAAGGTGTAGAACCAGCCACGCGTCTGGTCGAGGCCTTCCGCAATGAAGTTGGCTGGGAATCCCCGTTCGAATCGTTCCTTGTTCTCAAACGGGTAGTGGACCTGGGCGTATGGCATCGAACCAGAGTCGAACCAGGTGTCGAGCACCTCTGGGACGCGCACCATGGTGCCGACACACGTGGGACATGGCCAGGTGACCGGATCGAGGATGTGTTTGTGGAGGTCATTGGTCCGGAAACCGCTCATGGCCTCGAGTTCGTCCACTGATCCGACGCACACGGTCTCGTCGCACGTGTCACACTCCCAGATCGGGATGGTGGTGCCCCAGAAGCGGTTCCGGGAGATGGCGTAGTCTCGCGCGTCTTCGAGCCAGTTCCCGAAACGCCGTGCGCCGACGTAGTCGGGAACCCAGTGGATCGTCTCGTTCAGCTCGACCATACGGTCCTTGATCGCCTCGACGTTCACGTACCAGCTCGGGATCGCCTTGTAGATCAGCGGTGTGTCCGTTCGCCAGCAGAACGGGTAGCTGTGCGTGATCGTCCCCGAATGCACGAGCACCCCCCGATCCTTCAGCAGTCGGATCAGAACGGGGTCGGCCGCCTTAACGTGGAGGCCGGCGACTTCTGGGACGTCGTCGGTGAAGCGGGCTTCGAGGTCGATCGGATCGACCAGGACGTCGATGCCGGCCTCGCGGAATGCCAGGAAATCGGCTTCGCCGTACGCGGGCGCGGTATGTACGAGGCCCGAGCCGTCTTCGGTGGTGACTTCGTTCATCGGGATGACGCGAAACGCCCCGTTTGCGTATTCGTCGATGAAGTGGGGGAACGGCGGCTCGTAGCCGACGCCGAGCAGCTCCGCACCCGTCGCCGTTGCGACGATCTCAGGTGTCTCGTCCGGCCATACGGCCTCGATACGTTCGCGTGCGATCCAGTAGTGGTCCGTGCCGTCGAGAACCCGTGCATATTCGATGTCGGTGCCGACCGCGACGCCGAGGTTCCCAGGTAGCGTCCATGGTGTTGTGGTCCATACGAGCAGATAGTCGCCGACCGCTGCGTGCTCGTTCCCGTCGGTGACGGCGAGCCGGAGGGTGATCGACGGATCCTCCACATCGCGGTAGCCACCCAGGTTCACTTCGAAGTTCGAGAGTGATGTCGTCGCCCCCCACGAATAAGGGAGCACTTTGAAGGCCTTGTAGATGAGGCCACGATCCCAGAGCTGTTTGAAGCCCCACCACACCGACTCCATGAACCCAACGTCCATGGTCTTGTAGTCATCTTCGAAATCGACCCACCGCCCGATGCGGCGAGTGATGTCGTACCAGTCCGTCGCCGTGTTGTTGACCAGCTCGCGTGCTGCTTCGTTGAATGTCGCCACGCCGAGCTCCTCGATCTCGCGTGGGCCGGAGACACCGAGGAGCTTCTGGACCTCCATCTCGACCGGGAGGCCGTGGGTGTCCCATCCGAATCGGCGCTCGACACGATGCCCGCGCATGGTCCAGTAGCGAGGCACGATGTCCTTGACCACACCCTGCAGGATGTGCCCGTAGTGGGGGCTCCCCGTCGCAAATGGCGGACCGTCGTAGAACGTGTATTCCGACTCGGGCGCGCGCATCTCGATGGAGGAGCGAAAGGCGTCCACCCGATCCCACAACGCAAGCACGCGTGAATCGAGTTCCGGTAGGTCGACGCCGGGCGCGACCCGGGAGAAGTGCGGGGTGGGCTGTTGTTCGTTCACGGGTCCTCCGGCGTTGTCTGGGGCGCCGGGACGAGGTGGCCCGCGGTACCACCCGGCTTGCCGATCGTGTGATCGACCGCTCATTGGCTCCGTCACGGTGGAGCACTCCGGCGGGTTCTACAGCCGGGCATGCCGGGTTCTTCCCGCTGCTCAAGGGTGATGTCCTCCAGTGCGTGGTTCCGGCCTCTCACCATCGCCGGATCGCTGTCACCACGGGATCACCGGACGTGCGTCCCTGTCGTTGCGTGACGACAGGCTACTCGAAGCGACAGCGTTGTCGCGCCTGGTACGGGCGGCGAACGGGTACGTTGCGCCCATGAATTCGGTGTCCGACCACCCAGAGGGCGCGACCCTGCGGGTCCATCTGGTCCCCGGTGCCTCGCGAACGGAGATCAAGGGCCTTCACGGCGATGCGATCAGAGTCCGGGTGTCGGCTCCGCCGGAAGATGGCAAGGCGAATCAGGCGCTGATTGATCTCGTCGAAGTCACCGCCGGCGGCCGTGCATCGATCCTCAGCGGCGCGTCGTCGCGATCAAAGGTGGTCCTGATCCGCGGTGTAGGTGCGGGCGATGTTCGGCGGAGCTTCCTTTGATGAGGCACCGATCTCGCTGCAACCGGTGCTATCGTGCCCGCTCTCATTGGAGGGGTTCATGGCCCGTCAGTTGGCATCTTCCACGCTGGAGCGTCTCGAGCGGAGGCTCGAGGCCGAGCGTGTCCGCCTCACGACGATCCTCGACGAGATCGACCGCCAGCGCGATGCGCGACGGCTCGCGGAGGGCGCGTCGGAGCACAATCCTGACCCCGACAACGCCGACGGGGGGTCACATGCACTCGAGATGGAGATGGACATCTCCGTTGAGCAGAACGCCAAGGAGCTCCTCGAGAAGGTGCTCCACGCACAGGACCGGATGCAGAAGGGTCTCTACGGGATATGCGAGATAACGGGGGACCCGATTCCGGTGGCGAGGCTCGAAGCCCTTCCGTACGCGACGATGACGGTGGAAGCGGCGTCTCAGCGCTGAACCTCAGGCTTCTGGCGGCGTTGGTTGCCCTCCTTGTTGTCGGTTTTGACCAAGCGACGAAGGCATGGGCCGTCGAGGCGCTGGCAGATGGGCCGATCGTCATCATCGACGGCTGGCTGAACCTCAAGCTCGTCTTCAACACCGGTGCATCGTTCTCGCTGTTCGCAAAGGGCGGAGCCGTGATCGGGCTCCTCGTGATCGCCGTCGTGATCATGATCTTCTTCGCACTGCGCGAAGCGGGTCATCGCCTCGACGCCGTCGCGCTCGGTCTGGTCCTCGGAGGGGCGGTTGGGAACCTCCTCGACCGAGTCTTCCGGGGCGACTCGTTCCTCGATGGTGCCGTTGTCGATTTCATCAACGTGCCATTCTTCGCGACCTTCAACGTCGCGGACATCGCGATCAACGTTGGAGTGGCGCTGCTCCTCCTCGCCGCATTCCTGCGACGATGACGGAGCAGATCGAGGTACCCGCGGATCTCGACGGCACGCGAGCGGATCGTGCCGTTGCCGTCCTCTGTAGCGTCAGTCGACGGGCTGCCCGCCTGACATTCGAGTCGGACGGAGTGAAGCGTGGCGGCCTGGCGCTTGTTGGGTCGTCCAAGGTTGCAGAAGGAGACATCCTGCAGGTGGATCTCGTCGTGGAGGAAGCGGTGATGATCCCGGAGGAGTCCGTCGAGTTTGACGTCGCGTTCGAGGACGAGGACGTGATCGTCGTCGACAAGCCGGCCGGTGTGGTGGTTCATCCCGGCGCCGGGAGACCGGGTGGCACCCTCGCAAATGGGCTCCTCTCCCGGTATCCCGATATCGCCGACCTTGGACCTGAGCACCGCTGGGGCATCGTGCACCGCATCGACCGTGACACGTCCGGGCTGCTGATCGTTGGGAAGAATGCGCTGGCGTTTGACTATCTCCAAGCGGCCCTCAAGCGGCGCGATATCAAACGGGAGTATCGGGCGCTGGTGTCGGGCCTGTTCGCGAGTTCAACAGGGACCATCGACGCACCCGTCGGTCGAGATCCGGCGGATCCGACTCGGATGGCGGTGGTTGAGACGGGACGCCCGGCGCGAACGCACTACCAGCGATTGGCGGAGTGGAGCGACGCAGACGTGTCGTTGGCTTCGGTCGCCCTCGAGACCGGCCGCACGCATCAGATCCGGGTCCACATCCGATCGATCGGACATCCGGTGGTGGGTGATCCGGTCTATGGGAGGAAACGCCCAACACCCGGAGACCCAGGCCGAACCTGGCTTCACGCGACTTCGCTCACGTTTGACCACCCGTCGGGATCAGGCCCGATGACGGTTCGATCGGACCTGCCGGCAGACCTGTCCGCTTCGCTCGCGGGGCTCGGTGAACCGACGAGGGGAGTGATCGATTGAATCGGCTGGCGGTCTGCGCCGTAGGTACGCAGCCCTCGTGCTGCGACCGCGAGCCTTTGCGCTGTTCTGACGACGCGCCCTCGGCGCAGTCCTGGCTGCGTCTTCGTCCTGCGTCCTCGCGTCCAATGTTCCCGGCACGACATCGACACCCCGACCGTTCGAGGGCACAGCACTAGATTGCGGATCAGGAGGAATCATGTCGATCCACTATGAGCGTCTCTCGTCCCTGGACAACTCGTTTCTCGCGCTTGAGTCTCGTTCTACGCATATGCATGTCGGCGCGGTCACGATCTTCAGCGCCGGATCGTTTGCGAAGCCGGGCGGGGGTATCGACGTCGAGCGGCTGAAGGACTTCGTTTCGTCGAAGATGCACATGATTCCGAGGTATCGCCAGCGGATCGTCCGGGTGCCGATCGAGCAGCACCCGGTCTGGGTCGATGATGAGCACTTCAACATCGACTACCACATCCGCCACATCGCCCTACCTCGGCCCGGTACAGACCAGGAGCTGAAGCGGATCGCCGGGCGCCTGATGTCCCAGCAGATCGATCGCACCAAGCCGATGTGGGAGATGGTGGTCGTCGAGGGTCTCGAGGACGCCCGGTTTGCGATCGTCACGAAGATCCACCACTGCATGATCGACGGTTTGTCCGGCGTCGATCTGATGGCCGTCCTCATGTCGCTGGTGCCGTCGGAGGAGATCATCGCCGGTCCTGCGTACGAGCCGCGGCAGATTCCGAACGGCACCGAACTGCTGGTGCGTGAAACCACCCGGCGGATCACCGGCTCGATCGGTGCGCTGCGCAGCGCGCGCAACGTGGTGGGCAACGTCTCCGATCTCGTCGATTCGGTCTCCAACCGGCTGCAGGCCGTTGGTGCGTCACTCTCCGCCGGCTGGCTGATCCCCACCGGCAAGACGCCGATCAACGGAAATGTCGGCCCCGGAAGGCGATTCTCGTGGCTCGACATGCCGCTCGCCGACGTGAAGGTCATCAAGAACAAGCTGGGCGGGACGGTCAACGATGTGTTCCTCGCCACCGTGGCGGGTGCCGTGCGCACGTTCCTCCTCGACCAACGCGGCGTCGACGCGGCGGACGTGGCTGCCATCGACTTTCGTGTGATGGCCCCGGTGAGTGTCCGCGGTGTGGGGCAGAGCGGCACGCTGGGGAACCAAGTGGCGATGTGGCTTGCCCCACTTCCGGTCGGCGATCCAGACCCGATCACGCGCCTCTCCACGGTGCGCGCCGAGACAGAGAGGCTGAAAGAGACGAATCAAGCCCTCGGCGCCGCAACGCTTGTGCGCGTGTCCACCGGTGCGCCCGCGACCCTGGTTGCGCTCGGCGCCAGACTCGCAGCGAACGCCAGGCCGTTCAACATGACCGTCACCAACGTTCCTGGGCCGCAGTTCCCGCTGTACATGCTCGACGCGCGAATGGAGGTCTCCTATCCGCTCGTACCGCTCTGGGAGAGCCACGGCGTGGGTATTGCGATGTTCTCGTACAACGGCATGGTGTCGTGGGGCATCAATGGGGACTTCGCCATCATGCCCGACCTCGACGCGTTTGGTGAGACGGTGCTCGAGTCGTTCGCCGAGCTCCTCGAAGCTGCTCAACGCGCTCCCGAACGCGAACCGGAACGCGAGTCCGAACCCGCCACCGCGTCTCGGTCCGCGGGCCCGCGCAAGCGGCCACCCCTCGGAACACCCTGAGGTCGGCTGGTCGTTGGGTGGACGATCGCTATCCGAAGAAGGAATGCGCCGTTTCGTATAGCCGTTCGGGGACACCGCGTATCGAATCGACGGCCTCGCTGAGCGGCACGGCAACGATGCTCTCCGACCGGAGTGCCGCCATCACACCCGATTGACCTTCGACCGCGAAGTCGGCGGCGCCGACCCCCAACCGGGTCGCGAGCACCCGATCGAACGCTGATGGAGTGCCGCCTCGTTGGACATGTCCAAGGACCGAGACTCGCGACTCGAATCCGGTCCCGGCTTCAATCGCAGCCGCGATGAGATAGCCGACTCCGCCGAGTCGATCGAATCCGAACGCGTCCTTCTTCTGCTCAACGGGCTTGAATCCGGGTGGCGGTGCAACACCCTCGGCCACGACGACGATGGAGTACTTGATTCCCTTGCGGTGGCGGCGGCGCAGCGTATCGACGATCTCGTCGATGTTGTATTCGTGCTCTGGGATGATGATGGCGTCGGCACCCCCGGCGATCCCCGCGTAGGTTGCGATCCAGCCCTTCGTCCGCCCCATGACCTCCACGACGATGACTCGGTTGTGGGCCTCCGCCGTTGTGGCGAGGCGGTCGATGGCCTCGGTCGCAATGCCGACCGCCGTGTCAAAACCGAACGTGATGTCGGTTCCGCAGATGTCGTTGTCGATGGTCTTTGGCACTCCAACGACGGCAAGGCCTTCCTCCGAGAGCTTCAACGCCGAACGCAGTGTCCCGTCGCCCCCGATCACGATCAGGCTGTCGATGCCGTTGGCCTTGATCGTTCGCTCACACGACGCGTATCCATCACCGTGGACGTAGGGATCCATGCGGGACGTACCGAGGATGGTTCCGCCGCGGGTGAGGATGCCGCGCACCGAGTCACGGTCCAGAGACACGGTCAGGCCGTTCATCAGGCCTTCCCACCCGTTCCTGATGCCGAGCACCTCGGAGTCGTGCTCGTCGGCGCGCGCCACCACTCCTCGAATCACCGCATTCAGCCCGGGGCAGTCGCCGCCGGCTGTCAGGACTCCGATAACGCTCATGTCGTTCCTCGATTCTGATGGATCCGGGTTGATCCTGATTCATTCAAGCCCCGCCTGAGTTTCAGACCGACTCATGTTGGCCCGTTCTGTGCACACATCGTGTGAAACTGCGACCCTCAGGACGAGGCCTGAAGTGCCGACTGTGACTCTATGCCGGATGGTACCGGAGTGGGCGAGCGGTGGACCGGCCGGCACGGAGCCGGGGAAGTACCCCGGATACGACACAGGCCCCCCGAGATGTCTCATCCTGTCGCAGTGGTGGTGATGGGCTACGGCCCCGGCTTCGACGGGCGCAATGTGCTACGGATTACAGTTGATCGCAACCTGATCAGGAGGAAGTTTGGCAGAGGAAGACTACGACCGGGAGCTGGCACGGGTTATCGACCACACGCTGCTCAGGACGGATGCGAAGAAGGAGGACTTCGATCGCGTATGCGAAGAGGCGAAGAAGTACCACTTCAGGTCGGTATGCGTCTTTTCGGGCGATGTCGAGTACGTGGCTGAGAGGCTCGAGGGGTCGGACGTTATCCCAATCGCCGTCGTGGGTTTCCCGCACGGCCAGATGACGCCCGTCGCCAAGGCGTTCGAAGCGCATGATGCCATCGCGAACCGCGGTGCTCGGGAGATAGACATGGTCATACATGTCAGCGCCATCAAGAGCAAGCACTACATCCTCGCGCTCGAGGACATCCAGCAGGTGGTCAAGGCCTGCGGAGACAAACCCGTCAAGGTCATCATCGAAACGGCCCTCCTCACGAACGTGGAGAAGATCGCCGCGTGCTGCCTTGCGAAGACCGCAGGAGCGCGCTTCATCAAGACGTCTACCGGCAAGGAGGAGGGTGGGGCGACGGTGCAGGACGTGAGGCTCATGCGCGAGGTCGTCGGCGACGAGGTTCTGATCAAGGCCAGCGGTGGCGTCAACTCGAGGGAATTCGCGTACGAGCTGATCGAGGCCGGCGCCGACCGCATCGGCACGAGCAACTCGGTCGCCATCGTGACGGGCAGAACAGCCGAAGGCGGATACTGACCGCGGCTATCCCATGCCCCGTGAGGTCCTCCGTCCTGTTCCCGAGAGGGACCGAGCGTGAGCCCGGGCATACCCCGACCGTACAAGTGCCATCCTCGGGTGAACCTTCCGGCGGCTCGAGGACGAGATCGTTGGCGTCTTCGACAGCTCCGGGGTTGCCCCTGGAGGTGCGAAAGCCGGCCTAGTAGAGGAACATCGGCTTCCCGGTGACGTGCCTGATCTTCGGCTGGTAGTTGACCGAGTCGTAGAGCTCGGTGATATCGACGCGCTTCACACCTTCGCCGGTGACCGAGATCGGAACGTGGGTGTAGGTGCCGCCTCTGAGCGACACCATCCGCCCAGACGCCCCTTCGATTGCCAGGTCTGCCGCCATCACGGCGTAGTTCGTGGCAACCATGAGGTCCAGCGAGTCGGGGCGGCCCGAGCGCATCAGGTATCCGACGGTCTGATTGATGATGCCTTGGCCGGTCCGCTCTTTGAGCAAAGCGCCGGTGGTCTCGCCGATGCCGCCCAGCTTGCGATGTCCGTACGCATCCGTGTCGCCGGACAGCGCCATCTCGCCGCCGCGAATCGTTGCACCCTCGGAGATGGTGACCATCGCGTAGTGGGACGGATTGTCCGTCTTGTCTCTCATGACGAGTTCGGCGAGGCGGTCGATGTCGAAGGGGACTTCTGAGATGAGGGCTCGGTCGACGCCTGCGAGGTAGGCCGTGATAAGCGAGGTTTCACCTGAGTAGCGACCGAAGAGTTCGACGATCGCGATCCGCTCGTGGCTTCCCGTGCTGGTTCTGAGATTGTGTATGAACTCGACGCCGCGGCTGACGGCGGTTGAGAACCCGATGCAGTAGTCGGTTCCGTGGACGTCGTTGTCCATCGTCTTCGGGATGGCGATCACCGGGACGCCCTCTTCGTGCATGCGAAGGCCGTACGAGAGTGTGTCGTCACCACCGATCGGGATGAGTACGTCGATCCTCATGAGTTCGAGAACACGCAATATGTGGTCGGTGACGTCGAACGGTCCGTCGCCTTCGGGCGGATCGCCGAGGAACGACGGATACTCGCTGCGGCGGACCTTCGCCGGATTCGTTCGGCTGGTGTGGAGGAAGGTCCCACCGGTCCGGTCGACGGTGCGGACCGTCGCCGGGGTGAGATCGATGAAGTTCTCGGCCAACGACTCCGGATCCGCCGGGTTCGCGTTCAGAAGCCCTCCCCAGCCGCGACGGATGCCGACAACTTCGTGGCCTTCGTGGGCAACGCGCGCGACCACAGACTTGATGGACGGGTTGAGTCCTGGGACGTCTCCACCGCCGGTGAGGATTCCGATCCGCATACGTAGTGCTCCTTACAAGGGAAGATAGAGCGAGGATAGGCGGGACGTGGATTGACCGCGACTCGGTGTCGCATGAAAGCACGCGTCATGCTTACATATCTGTAGTTCGCGTACCAAGGAGCCCAGTTGCCTCGCGAGGGCTTCGCCCATCTCCATGTTCACTCCGAGTTCTCGATGCTCGACGGTGCCGCGCGCGTCAAGGACATGGTGAACGCAGCGGCAGCCGACCGCCAAACGGCAATCGCCATCACCGATCACGGCGTTCTGTACGGCGTTGTCGACTTCACGAAGGCAGCGATTGCCGTAGGCGTGAAGCCGGTTCTTGGTATCGAGGCGTACGTGACCGCGGGCTCGCGTTTCGACCGCCTTCCCCGCCGGGACGACAAGCGCTACCACCTGACACTTCTCGCCGAGAACGAGACCGGCTATCGGAACCTCATCAAGCTCGCGTCCCGGGCGTACCTCGAGGGGTTCTACTACAAACCACGAATGGACCGAGACCTGCTCGCGGAGCACAGCGAAGGAATCATCGCGGCATCGGGGTGCCTCGGCGGGCATGTGGCGCAGCTCCTCGCTCCCGACGAAGCGAGCGAAGAGGGCAACATCGGCCAGGTTCGCGACTACGCCGCCGCAGTTGAGGCCGCGGCGATGTACCAGGACATCTTCGGCAAGGACAACTGGTTCATCGAAGTACAGGACCACGGGATCGAGGGTCAGCAGCGGATCATGGACGACCTCATCCAGATCTCGCGAGACATCGGTGCCCCGCTCCTTGCGTCGAACGACAGTCACTACACGTACGCCCATGAAGCCGAGGCCCATGATGTCCTGTTGTGTATCCAAACGGGTGCCAACAAGAGCGACCAGGATCGATTCCGGTTCTCAGGTGAAGAGTTCTACATCAAAACGGCGCGCCAGATGCAAGACCTGTTCCCCGCCGATCGGTACCCGGGCGCCACCGAAAACTCGCTGCTGATCGCGGACCGTGTCAGCACACACCTTGAATTCGGCAAGATCCTGCTCCCGCAATTCCCGGTCCCGGAAGGCATGGACGAGGACGGCTACCTGCGCGAACTCGTCATGGAGGGTGCACACCAGCGGTATGGGGAGTTCGACGACACCATCGCGGACCGGCTGGAGTACGAGCTCCGGGTTATCGCCGAGATGGGGTTCTCCGCGTACTTTCTCATCGTCTGGGATCTGATACGACACGCCCGCCAGCGCGGGATCCGCACCGGACCCGGGCGCGGCAGCGCCGCCGGTTCGATCGTGGCGTACTCACTTCAGATCACGGATCTGGACCCGATCGCGTATGGACTGATCTTCGAGCGGTTCCTGAATCCCGGGCGCCGACAGATGCCGGATATCGACATGGACTTCGACGAGCGCCACCGGGGCGAGATGATCCAGTACTGCGCCGAGCGCTACGGATCCGACCACGTTGCCCAGATCATCACGTTCTCGACGATCAAGGGCAAGCAGGCGATCCGCGATGCCGCTCGCGTCCTTGGTCATCCGTACGGCGTGGGGGACCGGGCTGCGAAGTTGATGCCTCCCGCGATCCTCGGCAAGGACGCGACGCTGGGCCAGTGCCTCGTTGATCCTGGACGTGAGGCACCGCAAGGCGAACGCGATCACTATCAGGCCGCTGCCGGTCTGCGGGAGCTCTACGACTCCGACGCGATCACGCGCGAGGTGGTTGAGACGGCGCGCGGCCTCGAGGGTCTCCGTCGACAGGATTCGATCCATGCAGCGGCCGTCGTGATCTCGCCGGATCCGCTCACCGATGTTGTCCCGGTACAGCGGAAGGGTGACGACGCGGAGATCGTTACTCAGTATGAGATGCACGGCGTTGAGGCCCTCGGTCTCCTCAAGATGGACTTCCTCGGACTGCGCAATCTGACAACCATCGAACGAGCGCTGGAGCTGATCGAGCGCAACACCGGGGAGCGGCCGGATATCGACTCAATCCCGCTTGATGATCCCGCCGTGTTCGAGATGCTGCAGCGCGGAGACTCGATGGGGGTGTTCCAGTTCGAGGGCGGCCCAATGCGGGCGCTCATGCGGAACTTGAAGCCAGAAGTCTTCGAACACCTGATCGCCCTGAACGCCCTGTACCGACCGGGTCCGCTCGGCGCAGGGATGCATCTCGAGTACGCCGATCGGAAGAACAGCAAGGCGCCGATCGAATATCCGCACGTCGATCTGGAAGACGTGCTCGGCGACACGTTCGGAATCATGGTGTTCCAGGAACAGGTCATGCAGACCGCCGAAAAGATGGCTGGGTTCTCGATGGTCGAAGCCGACATGCTCCGCAAGGCGATGGGGAAAAAGATCCCGGCCGTGATGAAGGAGCAAGAAGAGGCGTTCGTCGCCGGTTGTGTCAACAACGGTCACCCGGAGAAGCTCGGCCGGGATCTGTTCGGCTTCATCGAACACTTCGCAGGCTACGGCTTCAACAAGTCCCACTCGGCGGCCTATGCGTTGATCGCCTACCAAACCGCCTGGCTCAAGGCCCGCTACCCGGCCGAGTACATGGCAGCGCTCCTGACGGCGGTGAAGCGTGACAAGGACAAGACTGCGATCTATCTCCACGAGTGCCGCATCATGGGGATCCCGGTCCACGTCCCGGATGTGAATGTCTCGGAGTCGGACTTCGTGGGGGTCGATGGCTCCATCGCGTTCGGTCTCTCCGCTATCCGCAACGTCGGTGAGGCCGTTGTCGCCCACGTCGTCGCGGAACGCACGAGCAACGGCGACTTCAAGGACTTTGAGGATTTCGTCGATCGAGTCGACGTGAGCGTCCTCAACAAGCGGACTGTTGAATCCTTGGTCAAGGCCGGCGCGTTCGATTCGCTCGGACACACCAGACGCGGACTCCTCGAAGTCGCCCACGAAACGCTCGATGCCACCATCGCGCGCCGCCGCGCCGAGGAGATGGGTCAGTACAGCCTGTTCGGTGGCGACGACGACGGTGTCGAGTCCGTCGGTCTGGTCGTTGCCGACGTCGAGTGGGACAAGAAGGTCCAGCTCGGATTCGAGAAGGAAATGCTCGGGCTGTACGTGTCCGACCACCCGCTGCTCGGCATCGAGAAGACCCTCGAGACGATGTGCTCAACCTCGGTGCCCGGCATGTGGGAGATGGAGGACAAGACGACGGCAACGATCGGCGGTGTTGTGGGCTCGCTCAACACCCGATACACGAAGGCCGGAGATCCGATGTACTTCTTCAGCTTTGAGGATCTCCAGGGTTCCATCGAGGTCGTCTGCTTCCCTCGGACCGTTGCCGAGTTCGGTCCGATGATCCGCGAGGATGCCGTGCTCGTGATCACGGGCCGCGTGGATCACCGCGGGGACGACGTGAAGATGATCGCTCAGCAGATCCAAGAGCCGCGTTTCGATGCCGACTCGGTCGTTCGCCTTCGCGTGCCGGCTACGCGGATGTCGCGCTCCACGGTCGAGCAGCTCCGTTCCGTGCTCTCGAACCATCCCGGGAACGCCGGCGTCTTTCTGCACATGGTCAGCGACGGCGACGAGCGCGTCATCCAACTCGGCAACGACCATCGCGTGGAGCCCCGCACGGCGCTCTTCGCAGAACTTCGCGAATTGCTGGGACCTTCCGTCGTTCTCTAGCGGTGAGTTGGTCGGTGCACGTCCCTCGCCTCGCTGCAATTGCCGGCGGCCGGTGTTCGAATCAGAAGAAGGTGTCGAGCCCGTCGACTCCATCGAGCAGCCAGGTGAGGCTCTCCACAGCGATGGGCGGCTCGGAGACCCACGGCACCGTGAGCAGCGGCACTCCGTACCGACCGGCGATCCCCTCCATGGCCGTCGTCTGGCGACGGGCCTCGCCGCCCCATCTCGTGAGGTTGGCCTTGAGGATACCCCTGACCTCAGCGTCCGGGATTCCGCGGATGGGGCGTCGGGCGGCTTCTGCCCACTCCAACGGAAGCGCCCGGTTCAGAATCACGGCAGCCGGGGCGACCGCCACCTCGGTCAGCTCCTCGAAGAATCGGAGCACCTCGGCGACGGGTGCCGGATCTGCGGTGGTAACGACGAGCGTGGTTGCCCGCTGTTGATATCGCTGGATGGTGAGTGCACGAGCGGCGAGCCGGTCGTACATGGTTCTCAGATCGAGCAGGAACTCGGCGACATCCTCGAGCAGTGCACCTCCGAGCACGGTGTCGGCGATCTTGAGCAGGGGCCGTCCGGTGAACCGGTAGAGGAACCTCCGTCCTGGGAGTTGGGCCCCGGTGAGCCAGTGCAGGAGCTTTCCGCCGACCAGGTCCGCCGTCTGGGACGGTGCGAGGAAGAAGTCGAGTCCACCAGCGGACGGTGGCGTATCAACGACGATCGCATCCCAGCTGCCGGATTCGATCATCGTCGACATCGTCTCGGTTGCGGCGAACGCCTGCGCCGCGGGGAACCGGTCGGCGATGGCTCGGAAGTAGTGATTGTCCAGAAGTCGGTCTGCGACTTCCGGATCGCTGTAGCGGTGGACAACACCCTCCCAGGACGCGCTTGCGTCGAGTGTCGAGGCCCACAAGCCCGAGACTCCGGGAACGGGGGTCGGCTCGTTCGACAGTGTGTGGAGGTCGAGGGCGTCGGCCAGGCGGCGCGCAGGGTCGACCGTCATGACCACGGTGCGGCGATCGGGTCCGGCGAGCCGAATCGCGGCGGCGGCGGAGATCGTGGTCTTCCCGACGCCTCCTGCGCCCGTGATGATGTAGGTCTTCGTTTCCCGCATCACGCGAACGACTCACAGACCTCGGCCAGACGCGCGGAAACCTCGCCTGGTGTGTGGAATCCGAAGAGGAAGGGGAGTCGGGGGTCGTGTGGGATGGAGTCGAGCCAGGCAGACTGGGTTTCCACCAAACCCGTATGGAGGAGACCGGCTGCCCGTGGTGGTCCATCCGGCGTCGCAGCAACGACGTCCCGCTTGAGACCGAGCGGGTCGAGAACCCGATTGGCGACGACACCGGCGATCAGTATCTGGCGCTCGGAATCGATCTGGGCAATCGCCTCGCGTGTTTCCTGGACGGCGAGTTCCTCGGGAGTCGTGACGAGGAGCAGGCTGCTCATCGCCGGATCGGAGAGTGTCGCCTCGAGACGTCCCGCCTGCTCGCGAACGGCGCCAGTTGGAACGAGCCCGGTAATGGTCTGCGGCGCAGAGAGGTACGACTGGAGCTGACCGAGCGGGGGTGCGTCGGCGACGACCAGGTCCCACTCTTCACGCCACACCTCGAAGATCGGCTTCCCCATCGTCACGATCTCTCGTATCCCCGGGGCGGTATCTGCAAGCACGCTGAGGGCGTTCGAGAGCTGTCGCGTCGGCAGCGATCGGGGCATGCGGAGCTGAAGCCCGAGGTATTCGTCCAGAGCGTGTGATCGGTCGATGAGTGTCCCGTAGAGGCCGGGGCTGATACGTACCGGCTCGTAGGTGAGTTCGTCGACACCCAGATGGGCTGCGAGTCCGCTTCGATCGGTCATGGAGAGGGCGAGCACACGTTTTCCGCGTCGCGCCGCGAGAATGGCAAGGGCTGCTGACACGGCCGACTTCCCGACGCCGCCCTTGCCTGAGACGAAGAGGAGTCGTCGATCGAGCATGCTCCGAGGGTAGTCGTGATGTACCGGGGTCCCTTCGGTTCCCGTTCCCGACGTCGGGTACGCTGCGGTCGCTCGAAATGAGGAGGCTGCAATGGCTCAGTTGAATGTTGACGATTTCCTGGCTCGGTTCCGTGAACGGGCGGCGGCCGTGAAAGAGCGGGGTATCCCGCCCCTGGAGGGCGAAGCGCGCCGAGTCTGGATCGAGAGCGCCGAATTCGACTTCATGGACTACTCCCTGGTAGGCCGAGCGGAGTGGGCAGTCGAGGACGACGCGTTGGTCCTACGTATTCCACTCGCTGAGTAGCACGTGGCGGGGAGGAAGAGTGCAAAGACCCGAACCTGTCTCGTATCTCGTATCTCGTATCTCAGCCGTCCGCTATCCCACGGGCGGCTCGGCGGGCGGCCAGCCTTCGTTCTTCTTCGAGGCGGGCGAGGTCGTAGGTGTTGTGGTCGACGAACTGCATGGCCTCGGCGATGGTCTGGTGGCCGGCCTCTTCGCGAATGAGACGGTGCATATCCTGGGCGATCTTGCGGTACCCCGGGTGGCCCGATGACTGGCTGCGGAGCTCCAGGAGGTGGAACGCCTCGCGAGCGTTCATGTCGATGTAGTAGCGGATGCGGTATGCGAACGGCACCGCATACTGAGCGGCGGCCGGTCCGTGAGCGCGTTCGATCCGATCTGCGAGGATGGCCGTGCGCTCCATGACTTCGTCCCAAGCGGCGGTTGCGTCGATGTCGGCGATCGCATCCGGCGTGACGTACCCGTGCTGCGTCGAAAGGCGCTGCCACTCGATCGTGAGCATTCTGTGCCTCTGGAGGTCGCGAAACGCCCCGTAGTCGGAGAGGACATCAAATCGGTAGGACGTCCGCTCCATCGCGCGACCCGGCTTGTGCCGCCGGTTGCCCCGCTCACCGACGGCTGTCCGAATCAATGCCGACCGGTCTTCGGCGGGGAGGTCTCGTACGTACGCGAGTAACTGATCGTCCGGGAGATCGGACGCCGCGTAGAGCGCAGCAGCCGCCACCTTCGTCTCACCCTCGGGATCCCAGTCAACGAGTGTCACCTCAGGACGATCCTCGATGTTTGGAGTGATGTCGGCAGCGCGCGCGTCGAGGTCGGCAGAGACGGACGCGAGGTAGCCGCTCCATGCGCCGCCACGTTCGGGGAGGTCAACCCGGGTGAGGAACGACGGGATCATTACTCGCAGCTCGGTGAGCATCATGTCGGCGTAGTCGCGAATCTCGCGAAGGGGATGGGCCCGCATACGCATGAGCAGCATCTCGTACGCCTGCCCGCTGCCGAAGATCCCAACGTTGGAGGTTGTTGCGGCCGGCAACATGCCCCGCAGGTCATCGCATGCTTTGGCTCTGATCGTCGATCGCCACACGAAAGCCGAGTCGGACTCCTGCCTCGGGAAGAGGGATTCGTAGAACGGCACGGCTCGTCCGATCAACTCCGAATAGGTGTCGAACACGGCGTCCATCGTCGCTCGGAAATCCTGCTCGAGCGGTGTTCCGATCAGTTCTCGAGGCACGTGGTATCGGTAGCGATCGCCGAGGCGACGGTCGTAGAAGATGTAGCGCGTGGACTGTTCGAGATACGACGCGAGCCTTCCCCACTCCAGCACCTTGGTGAGGACGTTCGAGGCCTGCTCACACGCGATGTGTGCACCACCCAGTTGTGCGACGGAGTCGTCGCCGTACTGCGTGAAGACACGTTCATACAGGCCTTGCGCGCGTGTGAGACCAACCGGTGCGTTCTCGTCATCCGGGGTTGGTGCGATCGCCTTGACGCCGAGATCGGGATCGGCGATGAACTCGTCAAGGAAGAGCCTTCGGACCGACAGCGGCGACCGGCTGTAGCGCGCGAACAGCGCACCCTTCACGACCTCCGGGAGGTTGACGATCCCGTACACGGGACCGTCAACGTTGGTGAAGAACCGGCTCAGTAGGGCACGTTCGTCGTCCGTGAACGATTCGACATGGTATCCGGGGGGTGCGGGGTTGGGTGTGGTGGGATGTTCGAATGACATTGGTGGGATTTGACCGTAGCAGTGCTCTTGGAACGGGAGCAACCGTGGAACACGGGTAGCCTTCGGTGTGTGTTGATCGCTCTGCGTATTCTGCTCGGTGTGCTTGTCGCGATCGTCATCGCGGCGGCCGTCGCTCCGATGCTTGTGATCGCGGATCTTGCCGGCGGCGGAACGGGCTGGGGACTGTGCCCCGACGGAATCTCCACGTGCACCACGTCGTACTTCGCTGGACCCGAACTGCTCGCAATCCTGCTGTTCGTCCTGTTTGCCGCCCTCGGCGGCATTGCGATCTGCAACCGCCTCATTCGTCGACTCAACGCAGGTCAGTGAACCCCGGTCGCCGTCGTGGCGACGATGGAGTCGGCCTCTTCGGGTGGTGCAAATGCCAACACCACATAGACCCCGGCCATGATCAATGCCGCTCCGAGCCATCCGCGGACGGTGAGGCGCTCTCCGAGGACAACGGCCGCGGTCGCCGCGGCGAACACCGGCTCGGCGCTGAGAACGATCGCCGTGCGGCTTGGCCCGATCACACGCTGTGCTGAAACGTGGAGCATGAATGCACCGGCACTCACAACAACCCCAGTCCCGATCAATGCGGGAAGCACCGACGCGACCGGGAGCGGGAGACCCTCGAAGGCAGCCGAAGCAACGAGACCAAGGACTGCAACCACGAGCAACTGGATCGCCGTGAAGGGAACAACCGGATGGCGGGGAGCGAACCGTGCGAGCGACACGATGTGGGCAGCGAACGCAACGGCACACACCACCGTCAGGAGGTCCCCGCTATTGAGGTTGAAATCCGACGTGACGGTGAGAAATCCGAGACCGACCACCGACAGGAGCGCTCCGAATATCGTTGTGGCCGCCGGTGACGTTCGTCGGAAGAGCGCAGCGAGGAGCGGGGTGAACACGACGTACAGGCCGGTAATCAGCGCCGAGTTCGACGCGCTCGTCTCCGCCAGCCCGAGTGTCTGCGTGGCGAAGCCGGCGAAGAGCAGGCTCCCGGCGATGAGGCCATCAACCCAGATCGACCGGCCATGTGGCCTGGCGAAGATGAACAACACACCGGCGCCGAGGAGGAAGCGCCACCCCACGAAGGCGAGGGGCGGGAGTGTCACCACCGCGTCTTTGATCACCACGAAGGTGATACCGAACAGGAACGCCGCGACGAACAGCCCGAGGTAGGCACGTGTTCGCTGTGTCATGGGGAGAGGGCTCAGGATGCACCACCGTTGCGACGGCAGGGGAGCGGGGGGTCAGAGGTTGGCGATCAGCGGCTTGCCGTCCTCGATGCCGGCGATCTCGACAACGGACCACACGTCCCACCCGTGGGACTCGAGAATGGTGCGACCCCCGGCGAACTGCTTCTCGATGACGAAGGCAAAGCCCAGCACCTCACCGCCCGACTCCTCGACAATCTGGCCGAGCGCCTCCGCCGTACGCCCGCCCGAGAGAAAGTCGTCGACGATCAGGGCGCGGCCGCCGGGTTCGAGCGCCCGTCGGGCTACCTCGACGCGATACTCGACGCCCTTGGTGGGGGAGGTGACCTCGCGGGCGAAGGTGTATCGGTCGCCGACGCCCAGGTACTTCTTTGCGTACACGACGGGCACCGGCAGGTACCGGGCCGTTGCCATCGCAGGCGGGATCCCTGAGGCTTCCGCAGTGACGATCAGATCGGGAGCCTGGTCCGTGTAGTGCTCGGCGATCTGGCGGCCGATCTCGTCGATGATGATCGGATCGACCCGGTGATTGAGAAAGTCGTCGACGAGGACCAGGTCGCCGGAGACCCGGCCGCGTTCCGCGACGATTGATGGGATGTTCATGGGGAGAGGGTAGACAGGAGAATTGAGACTTGAGACTTGAGACTCGCGGCCGAGCTCATCTTGGTGATTCGAGCTCCCGGGCGGCCCCCTCGAAACCTGAGGCCGCTTGTGGGTCGTGGATCTGTCTGACCCCCTCCGTCAGCGGCTTCGCCGCTGGTCAGGTTCCGCCG
>Ga0316198_10000138_pt1 | contig 32064 bp, 26 predicted proteins | sample OudBieAanoxic_MG_FD_204935 | JGI IMG/M metagenome (GOLD analysis project Ga0316198, IMG submission 204935) | Coastal sediment microbial communities from Oude Bieten Haven, Netherlands - site A anoxic | ecosystem: Environmental > Aquatic > Marine > Coastal > Sediment | place: Netherlands... | reverse complement strand
AGCAAACGCGACCCAGTCTTAGCTTTGTTATGCTATGACCCTCTCTTCGAGGAGGCGAAACATGGGCGAGAAGAACGGTAAGGGATCCGGGCTCGGGATCATCGGTTACGACGCTTACGAGTTTGTGGTAGCTGATGTCGATCGGAGCAGGAGGTTCTATAGCGAAATGATGGACGTGCCCGAGGTCGCCCGGCTCGACGAGCGTGAGGCGGCGAGGAGAGGGGAAAATGCGGTCATCTTTGGCGCCGGCAAGGCGCGGTGCATTTGTGTGACTCCGCGGGAGCGCGGATCATCCGCCGACCGGTGGCTTCAGCGCCATCCGGATGGTGTGCGAGTCGTCGGCTTCAGGGTGCGTGATGCTGATACGACCCGAGATGTCCTGGCCGAGCGAAATGCCACCCTGACCTCGGATGTGATCACCACTGCTGATGGCGGGGGACGGCCCTACCGGTTTTTTGAAATCGCCACTCCTCTCGGAGATGTCCGTTTCCGTTTTGTAGAGCGTGCGTCGGACGCGTTGCCGCCCGGTTTCTCTCCCAACGATCCCGGCAAGGAGAGCAATGCCAACGGCTTCCAGATCATCGACCACATCACCTCCAACTTCCTGACTCTCGAGCCACACATCACGTGGCTGCGTGATGTGATGGGCTTCGACGAATACTGGCGTGTCCATTTTCATACCGCTGACATCAACCCGAATTCGGGAGGTTCGGGGCTCGCGTCGATCGTGATGTGGGATGCCGAGTCGGGAATCAAACTTGCCAACAATGAGCCTGTGACGCCGCATTACGAATCGAGCCAGATTTTCAAATTCATCGAAGCCAACCGTGGGCCAGGGGTCCAGCATCTCGCATTTCACGTGCCCGCCATATCGGAGGCCGTCGGCCGACTACGCGGTGCCGGTATCGAGTTTCTCGATACGCCGGCCACCTACTACGACATGCTCCCCGAGCGCCTGGTGCGCCAGAAAGTGAGCAACTTCGACCAAGATGTCGACAGGCTCAAGCGCCTCGGCATCCTGGTCGATGGTGAGGATGATCGTTACCTGCTCCAGATCTTCATGGTCGAGGGCGGCCTGCTCTACGACGATTCCGCTGCGGGACCGTTTTTTTACGAGGTCATTCAGCGTTTCGGTGCACGGGGATTCGGCGAGGGCAACTTCCGTGCTCTCTTCGAATCCATCGAACGTGACCAGCTCGAACGAGTTGCGGCGGAAATGCAGCTCGAAGCAGGAGCGGGCTCGTGACCTCGAATTCGGAATTCCGGATTTTTCCCCAACCCAAGCATCTCCCTGGCGTAGCGGTGGGTGGAAATCCGAATTCCGAAATCCGAAATTCGAAATCAAGAAATGGTGGCGCAGGATGATCCATAGGCTCACACGGGGCGAAACCCCAAAGAAACCACATACAGTTTTTGAGGTCGACGGCAAGCTCACTTACGAGCATTGCTTCACCCGTCGAGGGTTCGAATCGATCTACACCATCCTCTGGCATCGTCGGCCGCCGCATTGGGTTGAGCTGGAGGAGGACCTCGGTCGACATCCCGGATGGGCGGAGGGCGCCCGTCCGAAACCCCTGCGTCGCAGCCACTACCTGGGCGGCAGAGAAGGTGGGGGTGGAAGCCCGTTGCTGGCGCGGCAGCTGTTTTTCTCCAACCCTGATATCGGAGTGTGGTTGGGCCGCCCAACTGAGAGCGAGCCAACGCTGGTGGCCAATGCCGACGGCGACGAATTGACATTTGTTCACCGTGGATCAGGCCGTATCGAGTCTCCGCTGGGTGTGATCCCGTTTCAAGAAAAGGACTATGTCTACGTGCCGCAGAGCCTGCCCCACCGATGGATGATCGACGGGCCGTCCCTGCTGTTGACGATGGAGGCGCGTTCACCACTGCGGGTGCCGAAGCAGTACCGCGTTCCAGAAGGTCAGCTGTCCATGTATGCGCCCTATTGCCACCACGATTTTGTCGAGCCGACGTGGCCTCATGGTGGTGCCGAAAGCCTCGCGGCGCCGCGCAGACTGATCGTCCAGTCAGGCGGGATGTTGACCGCGTTCGAGATGTCCCACGACCCTTTCGATGTCGTTGGCTGGGACGGCCAGGTGTGGCCGTTCGCCTTCCCGATCCTCTCCTTCCAACCCAAGACAGGTTCCGTTCATCTGCCGCCGACAATTCACACCACCTTTGCCGGCAACGGATACGTGGTCTGCTCCTTCGTGCCACGGGTGGTGGATTTCGGCGAGGACGCGATACCGTGCCCTTACCCGCACTCTTCACCGGACTGCGACGAAATCTTGTTCTACGTCGACGGCAACTTCACCTCGCGTAAAGGGGTCGGACCGGCCTCCTTGACACTGCACCCGAGAGGCCTGCCACACGGGCCGCACCCCGGAACCTATGAAGCCTCGATCGGTAGCGATCGCACCGATGAGCTGGCGGTGATGATTGATACGTTCAAACCGCTTCTGCCGACGCCCTTTGCCGAAGCGGTCGAGGACGTCAACTATAACCGGAGCTGGGTGAGGTAGGAATTCGGAATTAGCAATTCCGAATTAGGAATTCCAGTCGCAGCGCCGAATGAAGCTGGTTAGCCTGGAAGAGTTTCCGTGGTCTCCATTCGTAGTCGTGTTGGGGCATCCGGAGTATTACCCATCTCCCTCCTTGCGCTTGGCGGTAGGACCACGAGCTGGAACTCTTTCGCGGCGGCACGGTCTCAGTGCTTGAGAGAGAGGTTCTTGGGAGGTCGTGACGTGAAAACCGAGATCCACTTATTGGCTCTATTCTTTGTATCGATCGCCCTCTGCCTGACGGCTGCTGCCGGCGACCAGGATCCGCTTGCTGTTCTTTTGATCGAGGACATCGAGACCGTTCGCATCAACCTCAACCCCTGGGGGGCTTCTCTGGGTTTTGAATCCGAATTCGACGGTGATGATCCTCGGTTGGCACCCCTGATTGCCGTGATCAGGAGCGCGGATCGGGGCGGTGGGCACAAATGCCCCAATATGGGCGCCATCCGCTTGCGGATGGCAGGGGGCCGCGTTATCGGGCTCGGCCTCCTACCGAGTCACAGCAAGGGCTTGTATGGTTTCCGCCTGTACGATGGTGACGTCTTTCTGGGCGCCTACGTTGTTCATCGGTTGCCTTTTCTCTCGGCGCTCGAAGAACTGGGTGTGCCGATGGATGACCCGGCCTTTCAGGAGTAGACGCAACCAGAAGTTCTTCTTCAAGCGTCCTTTTATTGTGAAGAAGAGGAAATTTCTGCGACGTTGTCGCGAACAAGTTGGCCTCCAGAAGCGTATGATGTGGTGATGCAGCGATCACGGCAGCGTCTGACACTGACGTTAGCGCCCGGAATTCTCGCTTTCCTCATCGCCGCCCTCTCGGTTGCGGATATGTTTCTTCCGCATCCCTACGACGGCGTCATTCTGGAGGTGGACGCCCCGGGTGCGCGGGTGGTGCGTGCGGTCGTGCCGGGCTCCGGCGCCGACCGCGCCGGCATCCGTCCCGGTGATGTGATTGTCGGTATCGACAGGACAATTCTCGATTCGGAGATCGACTCTCAGCAAAAACATGCTCAGGAGCTTTTGAACGAGCACAATATCGGAGACTCGGTGCAGTACCTGGTCCGCTCAGGTGGCAGCATGTTTGATGTCGAGGTCGAGCTCGGCCGGCGGCAGATCGGCGACACCAGCTATCTCTTTGCAGCGTTGCTTGGATTTCTTTTCTTCGGGGTCGGGGTTTTTGTCGTTCTTCGGCAGCCCCGGATGTCCGCGGCGCGGGTCTTCTTCACGATGTCCGTCCTCTTTATGCTCTTTCTCGTGTGTCGGTTGCGACCCGCGTCCTACTCGCTCGTAGACGAAATTGTTCTGGATTCCGGCACCATCGCGCTGCTTTTCCTGCCTGCAGCATTCCTCCACTTTTTTTTGATCTTCCCGCGAGAGATTTGGGAATGGCGGCGAGACCCGATTGCTGATCTCCTGGGTTGGATCCACCGCATCAGCTCGAAAATGCTGCCGCTCTACCTGCTGCCGCCGATGGTCTATCTGGGAACCGTGCTCTGGGCGCGGTATTCGGGGAACTCGCTGGCGCTGATCAGCGGCGCGCCGATGACCAACTGGTGGGTGATGGTGGGCTACATGATGCTGGGTCTCGGCGCCCTCTACCTTTCCGCCCGCCACCTCCCGGATGCGGGCCAACGAAGGGGTGCGGGGCTGGTCTTTTTGGGGACCCTCTTCGGTGTGGCGCCATTCATCGTTCTCGCGGTCGGTTTCCCGACTCTCTTCAACACCGAGCGATTTCTTTTTTACGGCGTCGTGCCTCTGATCTTGGTGCCGATCACCTTTGCCTATGCGATTATCCGCTTTGGTCTCCTCGACATCCGCGTGATTCTACGGAAAAGCCTGCTCTACACGGTGACCACTGCGATGGTGACCGCCGTCTATGCTCTCGGCATCGCATCGTTCAACCTCCTTTTCAGCGGAACCAAGCTCGCGGCGTCGCCCTATTTCCCCGTCATCTTTGCCCTCGCCATCGTGCTCCTTTTCGAGCCCCTCCGACAGCGCCTCCAGGGTCCTGTCGACAGGTTTTTCTTCGCAGAACGGTTGAAGTTACAGCGGGCGATGGTGGAGATGGGCGAGGCATTCACCAGGGAGGTCGAGATCGGTCCGGTTGTGGCGCAGCTGGTTGATCGGCTTCCCGAGCTCCTGGGACTGCACTTTTCGGCCCTCTATCTGATGTCGGACGGGAAGCTCGTGCGTCAGGCGGGACCCGGCGCCCTGCCCGAAGAACTGCCAATTATCGGAATCCTCCACGACCAGCTCAAGCGCCAGGGATCACTGGTCAGGCTGGAAGAGCTCGCGCCGCTGCGCCTGCTGTCGCCCGAGGTGGAGACGCTCGGTTCCTCCCTCGGCGGAGTGGGCGTGGAGCTCGCGGGACTTCTGGCGACGACACGCCGGTCGGTGGGCGTGATTCTGCTCTCCGGCAAGGCTGGCCAGACCGCGTTCGAGAAAGAAGAGCTGCAGCTCCTTCGCGGCCTCCTCAACCAGGCGTCGATCGCGCTCGAGACCAGCATTCTGCTCGACGAGCGTACGCGGCAGGCGGAGCTGGAACGTGAGCTCAAGATCGCCGCCTCGATTCAGGCCTCGCTACTCCCTGAATCTTTGAGTGCCGCCGACGGGTGGCGCCTGGCGGCTGTCTGCAGACCGGCGCGGGAGGTGGGTGGGGATTTCTACACCGAATTACCGGGGCGGAACGACGGCGAGCACGTTGTGGTCTACGGGGACGTGTCGGGCAAGTCCATTTCCGGAGCACTCATGATGATGGCGGCGCACGAAGTGCTCAATTCGGTGGCGCTCGCCCATCCCGAGCCCGAGAAACTGCTTCGTCTCGCCAACGAGCGGTTGTACGCCCTGCGAGGCACACGCAAACGCAACGCGATTCAGGGCGGCAGCTTTGTAGCCCTTGGATATCTCGGCTTCCGCGCTGGCGAAGGAGTCTTTTCCTACAGTCTGGCTGGCCAACCGCCGCCGATGGTGCGCCGAAAGTCGGGAACGGTCGAGTGTTTGGAGATGCCGGATCACCGGGTGCCGCTCGGTGCACTGCGGGTCGGCGGCCACCGCATCATTGAGAGCGAACTCGAAGTCGGGGACCTGATTGTTGCGTACTCTGACGGGGTCGTCGAGGCCCAATCGCCAAGCGATGACTTCTTCGGTGAAGAACGCCTCGCCCGCTCCCTGGCCGAGGCACCCGCAGATCCTCAGGACGCCATCAATTTCCTCCTCGAAGAGATCGAGGCATTCACCTGCGGCCACACTCCGTACGACGACGTCACCCTGCTCGCCGCTTCCTGGTCACCGAACGGAGACAGCGCGTAAGCTTCCCCAGATGGCCCTCCGCCATTGAGGGAGGGTGTGAGATTCGAAGCGATGCATCAGGTTGAAGTTATGAGTAATGAATTTTGAGTTCATACTCCAGGACCTGTTCCGGGTGGGTGGCAACTCAAAACTTAAAACTCAACACTTTGCTCTGCTCTAGCCGTTGATACCTTTGTGCTGCGGCTATCGCTGCATCCTCTCCATGAAATCGAAGGGTTTTTCGGTATAGCCGGCGGGCGGATCGTAGGTTCCGGCCGGGGCGTCGATGTTGTCAATGGAGATGGTTTTCTCCGAGGTTCCAACCTCGTTGCCCATCATTGTCATGACGCCTTGCTGCTCGACCACGAGCCCGTCGATTTTGCTCATCTCTTTGACCGCGTCGGCCATGCCAGGCTGCAAAGAGTTGAGGTGGACGTACATCGAGTGAAAGGCCTGAGGGTCGTAGCCCGGCACTTGGGTCGCCCACATGGTCGATTTCATCGAGAACATCTGAGAGGTCATCGACATGTCGTACCGACGTGCTTTCCACTCGCCGACCTGTTTGTACTCTTCAGTCTGAGTCACCGTCACCTCGAACTGCATCATGGCCAGCATCGGTTGCATTTCCGGCGGGACCAGCGCGGCAAGATCAACCGGAAGATCGAGCACATTATAGGTCTTGGATGTGTGATCGATGACATAGAGCTTCATAGTGTCGACGCGCACAATGGTTACGTTTTCGCCCTGGTCCATGTACATCATGTTTTTGCCGATCCAAGTTGTCTGCTGTCTGTCCTCTGGGGGTTGGGTCTGACCCATGATGGTGAATCCATCCTGATGGGTCTGCTTGACGACTTTGAAATCTGCGGCGGCGATGCCGGCGGATAGAAGCGCCACGAATAAGACCAAGAGTGTTTTTCGGATGAACATGCGTACCTCCAATGAGTTTGACAATCGTTGACCCCAGCATGGTAGCCCGGGGAAGTTTTCAGGTCTACTCCTGATCGACCCCGAGGCTGTGGCAAAAGCGAGCGAAATCCAGGGCTGATTTCTTCAGCCTCTCGGCGACATCTGGATCGGTGAGGCGGCCGTCCTCATCGAGGATGCGACCGATGCCCGGGATGAAACAGCGCCTTCCGAACAGGTGGGCGTGGCGGTATTGGAAGACCATCCCGAGGTGTTCGACGGCTCGAACTCCCCCCCAGGGACCGGAGGAAATGCCTACAAATGCCGCGGGTTTCTCGTACAGACTCTCCGGGAAGCTCAGCATGTCGATGAAATATTTGAGAACTCCGGGGAAGGAACCGTTGTACTCGGGGACCACGGTCAGCAAGCCGTCCGTCTTGAGTATCTGATCCTGAAATGCCGCAAATGCCTTGGGTGTCGCGGCATAGCTAGATTCGTGGAACACCTCGGCCGGCAATTCAGCAAGATCGAGGAGTGTGACCTCGTCGCCAGCCCCCTCGAGCGTTTCCTGGATCAGAGCAGCGATTTTTCGGGTATTTGAACCGGGACGGTTGGTGCCGGATATGACAGTGATCATGGGTCCCCCTGATGTTGATGGCCCGAACATTCTACGCCATCGCTCAATGTGGGGGGTCTGGCATGAACGCCACTCTTTCGTAGAGACTGTAGAATGACCGCCGGAGGCGATATGAGCTTGAAACACTCGGGATTCCGGACCATGGTTCTGATCCTGTTCTTAACATCCACATCGGCGGCTGCAGCTACAGTGCACCACGATCTGGAGGTCCGCATCCAACCGGACCAGCACAGCCTGCAGGTTCTGAATCGGGTGAATTTCTCGGAGGCGGTGGCTCCCGACGAGAACGGTGCCTATCGATTCGTTCTCCACGCGGGACTCGAACCGAGGGTGGAGACCCCGGGTTGGCGATTGCAGCAGCAGGACGGGCCGGCCGAGGCCGGGTTCCTGGGGATCAACGCGACCACCGACACGGTCTCGGAAAACGTGCCGCTCGAAGCGTACCTGCTGATTCCGGAGGCCGAGCCCCGCGGACCGGTGGAGTTGGTTTATGGGGGTGTTATTCACCACGAACTCGCGACTCAGGGCGAGGAGTACCAGCGGAGCTTTTCTGAGACCCCGGGAATCATCGATGGTCGTGGGGTATTTCTTGCCGGCGCCAGTTTCTGGATTCCTACCTTCGGCGACGGTCTCATGACCTTCGACCTCGCGGTAGGTGGGCTGACACCACCGTGGGGTGTGGTTTCGCAGGGTCGCCGCACCCTCCACGATCTTGATAGCGAGGGCATGCGCTCAACTTCGTGGAGTCTGACGCATCCGACCGAGGAGGTCTATCTGATTGCCGGGCCGTGGCACGAGTATTCTCGGGAAGCCGGAGATGTCGAGGTATTTGTCTTCCTTCATGACGACGATCCTGCCCTCGCCCAGCGCTACCTGGACGCCACAGCCCGCTACCTCGACCTGTATCAAGGGATGCTGCCTCCGTATCCCTACGCTTCATTTGCTCTGGTCGAGAATTTCTGGGAGACCGGCTACGGGATGCCTGGTTTTACCCTCCTTGGCCCGCAGGTGATCCGTTTCCCATGGATTCTTACCTCTTCCTACCCCCACGAATTGCTCCACAATTGGTGGGGAAACTCGGTTTACGTTGAGTTCGAACACGGCAACTGGTGTGAAGGACTGACCGCTTATATGGCCGATCACCTTTTCGCTGAACAGAGAGGCGAGGGCGCGACCTACCGCCGCGCTACCCTCAAGAAATACACGGATATGGTTTCGGCTGGCGAGGACTTTCCTCTCTCGGATTTTGGCTCTCGCCAATCTGCGGCGTCGGAAGCCGTTGGCTACGGAAAGAGCCTGATGCTCTTCCACATGGCTCGCCGCGCGGTAGGTGATGAGGCGTTTCTAGCGGCGCTTTCACTGTTCGACCGCGAGCACCGTTTCAGCCGCGCCTCGTTTTCCGACATCGCGGATGCCTTCACCGACGAAACCGGTGGCGACTGGGTCCCCTTCATCGAGGAGTGGGTCGAACGGGCGGGGGCGCCTCAATTCGAGATTCGAGAGGCTCGGGTCGAGGAGGGCGCTCCTGGTGAGGCACGATGGCGGGTAGCGGTTCATTTGCGGCAAGTGCAGGACGAGGACCCATTCCCGGTCACCGTTGGTGTCGCAGTGACCATTGAGGGGCAGAAAGAACCGGTTTGGGCCGAAGCCGGCGCCTGTGCAAGAGACTGCATCGTCGAGGTGCCGTGCTCGGCGCGGCCACTGCGGGTCGACGTCGATCCCGCCTTCGACGTCATGCGCCGGCTCGATCCTCTCGAGGTACCGCCAGCGCTCTCCACCGTCTTCGGTGCAAAAGAACAGCTCTTTGTGATTCCCGCTTCGGCCTCGGATGATGAGATGGCTGCATGGCGTCAGCTCGCGACCGACTGGGCCCGGCCCGATGAACCGAAGATCGTCCTCGACTCCGAACTCTCGGTGCTGCCAGACGCGCCGACCTGGGTGCTCGGTTGGGATAATGCTTTCGGCTCAGAGATTGCCGGCCGCCTGGCCGACCAGGGGGTTTCGATGCATGATTCCTCGGTCGCTCTGGCTGGGGAGGAACTTCCGAAAAAGAGTCACTCGATGGTCGTGGTGGCGCGTGCAAAGGGTGACCCAACGGCTGCAGTTTCCTGGGTAACGGCGGCTCCGGTCGAAGCCATCCCTGGCCTCGCCCGCAAGCTGCCCCACTACACCCGCTACTCCTACCTCGGATTTCGTGGGCCGGAACCTGAAAACACTGCTAAGGGTATGTGGCAGCCTCTGTCCTCACCACTGGTGAGAAATCTCTCGGACGGCGATATGCCGGCCCTTGAGTTGTCAGCAAGGGTGCCGTTGGCGGAGCTGCCGCCGGCGTACGACGCTCAGAGTTTGAAACGGACGGTGGCCGAACTCGCCGACCCCACGCTCGAGGGTCGAGGTCTCGGTTCCGCCGGTCTCCAAAAAGCAACCGCGCTGGTTGAAGCTCGTTTGGGAGCCGCGGGCCTCGAGCCGGCCGCCAACGACAGGATCCGCCAGAGCTGGCGTTGGACGGGGGGAGAGCCGGCCCGAGAAATGGACCTCGTCAACCTGGTGGTGCAGGTTCCAGGTCGCGATCCGAAGTTTGCCAACGAGCCGGTCCTGGTCATCGCTCACCTCGACCATCTCGGTCGCGGGTGGCCGGATGTGCGCGAGGGCAATGAGAATCAAGTCCACCCGGGGGCCGACGACAACGCCTCCGGGGTGGCGGTGCTTCTCGAACTCGCCCGGGCAATGGCTTCCGAGCCGCCACGGCCGCGCCCCGTGGTTTTTGCGGTTGTCACTGGAGAAGAGGCTGGGTTGCTGGGCTCGCGCCATCTCCTCGCTTCGATGGCGCCCGAGGAGAAGCCGTTTGCATGCGTCAACCTCGACACGGTCGGTCGACTGGCCGACGGCAAGCTCTACGTTCTCAACGCCGACACCGCTCGCGAGTGGCGTTTCATATTCATGGGTGTCGGCTACACGACCGGCGCGCCGGTGGCGGTTGTTTCGGAGCCCCTCGACGCTTCCGATCAGGTCGCTTGTATTGAAATGGGGGTGCCCGCCGTTCAGCTCTTTACGGGTCCGACCTCCGATTACCATAGACCCTCTGACACCGTCGATACGATTGATGCCGACGGCATGGTGGTGGTCACCGAGGCGGCTCACGAGGCGGTTGGCTATCTGGCTGAGCGCACTGATCCGCTCACAGTGACGATTGCCACGGCCGCGAATAATGGTGATATGCCGCCGCCTCGGACTTCGCGCCGCGCCAGTCTTGGAACCATGCCTGATTTTGCATTCGATGGACCGGGTGTTCGGGTGCAGCAGGTGACGCCGGGATCGGCGGCCGAGGAGTCGGGGATCGTAGCAGGTGACGTCATTGTCGCCATTGATGGGGCAACCGTGACTGATCTGCGGTCGTTTTCTGAACTTCTCAAGGCGCGGGCCCCGGGGGATGCTGTGGAGGTGACGGTCCTCCGTGGAAACGAAGAGCAGATTGTCGAGGCGGTTCTGGGCGCACGATAGCTATTTGGTAGGATTGGGGCGCCGCCACGAGGCGGACGCGAAAGGGGAGAACAATGATCACCTTCACCGAGACCGCGCGGCAGAAAGTCCGCGAGTACATGGACATGAGCGAAACTCCGAGCCTCGGTGTGCGAGTGGTTGCGCACCGGTTTGGCCGCCACCAGTTCCGTTACGAGCTGGCATTGGTGATGGAAGGCGAGAATTCCGAGAAGGATGTCGTGGTCGATCAAGAAGCTTTCGAGGTTTTTGTCGATCCACAGACTGCCGAGTTCATCGATGGCACCTCGGTAGATTTCGTTTCCGACGTCACTGGCACCGGATTCATGTTCAGCAACCCGCAGGCGGAGGTGAGCTGGGACGATCCTCTCGCACAAAGGGTGCAAAAGGTCATCGATGAGCGCATATCCCCCTCGCTCGCCGGTCACGGTGGGTGGGTCGAACTCTTGGCAATCGATGGCGACGCTGCGGTCATCCAGTTCGGCGGCGGTTGCCAGGGCTGCGGCATGTCGCAGGTGACCCTCAAGGAAGGCATCGAGACTGCGATCCTCCAGGAAGTGCCAGAGATCAAACGGGTGCTCGATAACACCGATCACTCCTCCGGCGACAATCCGTACTACTCACGCTGACCTGCGGGCATTGTCCGGTTTCCTCCCGTGGTAACGTGATTTCGTCCATCGGCACGGAGGAAATCCCATGAGGCGATTCGTCGACCGGCTCGTGTCCGATCGTTTGGTGATGGCGGTCATTATTCTCAATGCAGCGGCGTTAGTACTGCACGAAATGGCCCACCGCGGAACCCCGTTGCGAGCCCTATGGTTCTGGATCGACTACCTCTGTGTGATCTTCTTCCTGGTCGAAGCCATCCTCAAGATCCGGCGAGATGGGTGGGCCGAATACTGGGAGAGCGACTGGAACAAATTCGATTTCATCGTTGTCATCGTCAGCCTGCCGGCTCTGTTGGGACCATTCTTCGATGTCAGCCAGTTCGCCTTTGTGCTGATCCTCAGGCTTGGCCGGCTGTTCCGCCTCTTCAGGGTGCTGCGCTTCATCCCGAATCTCGATCACCTGGTGACCGGGATACGGCGAGCGCTGCGTGCGTCGATTGGCGTCTTTCTAGCGCTCCTGTTGATCAACCTCATCCTCGCGGTGATGGCTACACTGCTCTTCCGCGATATCGATCCAGAGCATTTCGGCAACCCGGTGTCGGCAGGCTACTCCATCTTTCAGGTTTTCACCGTCGAGGGTTGGAACGATATCGCCGAACAGCTCGAAGAGCGTGCCGAAGGTTCGGGCGCAACCAACACCAAGCTCCTCGTTGCGGGTACTCGGGCCTTCTTCGTTGCTGCGGTGCTGATTGGAGGCATTCTCGGTCTGTCGCTGGCAAATGCGGTCTTCGTCGACGAGATGATGATGGACAACACTCAAGTTCTGGAGCGCAAGGTCGATGCTCTCGCTGAGGAAATCCGTTGCCTCCGCGACGACTTGAAGACGTGACTGCCGGGTTTTATTGAGGGGCGCGTTGGGGCTTCGACGAATCAGGTGCCACCCTTCGCATTGTCTGCCCTGACCGCCTGACCGGGTTCGCAGGTTTGGAGTCAAACAATGCGAAGAGTGGTACCTTGCCCGCCAAAGCGAGAAGCGCTGACCGGATGGGCGGGGTCCGCTATCTGCGTCTATCAGCGTGATCTGGGGTTACTCCGGGCGGGGCGGAAATTCCTCATTCCTAATTACTCATTCGGCTCAGATCCCGCCGCCATTCTCGAAGCGCTCCGTCTTCGGCCGCGACTGCGAGATGACGGCACCGGGGGCGACGTCTTTGGTCAGCCACACGTTGCCGCCGATGACGGCGCCTTTGCCGATGGTGACGCGGCCGAGGATGGTCGCTCCCGAGTAGATCGTCACCTCATCCTCGATCAACGGATGGCGGGCGATGCCCTTGATCGGGTTGCCGGCATCGTCGAGCGGAAAGCTCTTGGCGCCGAGGGTCACACCCTGGTAGATGCGGACCCGATCGCCGATGATCGCGGTCTCGCCGATCACCACGCCGGTGCCGTGATCAATGAACATCCGTTCGCCGATGGTGGCTCCGGGGTGGATGTCGATGCCGGTGCGGCTGTGGGCGTGCTCGGCGATGATGCGGGGGATCAACGGCACGTCGAAGCTGTAAAGGATATGGGCGATGCGGTGGCAGGTGAGGGCGAGAACCCCCGGATAGCAGAAGATCGCCTCTGACGGGCTTGACGCTGCGGGGTCGCCCTCGTAGGCGGCGACTGCGTCAAGGGCCAGCTGTTGCCGAATCTCGGGCAGACAGCGCAGGAAGTCAGCAGTGACCCGTTGGGCTTGTCCCAAACATGCCTCGGGCGTCCGGTCGACCTTTTCCCGCTGACAGGCAAAGCAGAGTCCACGGTGAATTTCATCGACCATGATCAGTGAAGCCTGATGGAGATTCGACCCCATGTGGTAACCGAGGCTCTCGTCGGTCACATCACGGCTGCCGACATAGCCCGGGAAGATCACCGACTGCAATAGCTCGATCATCTTCACAACTTCTTTACGCGACGGTAGTGGGTGACCGGTAAAGGTCTTTCTGAGCGGCGTCGCGAGCTGATCGGCCTGCTCCTGAAGCTCTTTCACCACTTCTGCCAGCACCCGGCCAATCGCGCCGGCTCCGTGGTCGTGTCGCTCGGGCTCAAGGACTTTCAAATCTGCCATTTTGGACTCCCATGAATACCAACACACGAAAGCTCAGCCTTAGTCCCGCGTCCGTGTCCGTGCCCGACGTGGGCTCTGCAGCTTTTCGGCCTGACAGTCCCCAACCAATCCTCTGAACGCAAAGGCGAAAAGACGCTAGGACGCAAAGTTGATTTTTGAGCTGGCGAAGGGGTATTAATCACCTATTTTGGGGCATGGTCCATTTTTCTGGTTTTGTTGACTCGTGAACTGCGGGTGCAGCGATCACCCCGATGAAGAACGAGGACGGGTTGTGGAGGGTTTCGGGTTACTACATCAGATAACTATGGGCAGCGCCACCCGTCGAGTTCTTCGCTGATTCGTTGTCCGTCACCGTACCCGCGACGGTACTCCTCGTCGATCAAAATGTGCACGGGCTTGGTGCCGAAAATATATGCGGGATTTTCTTTGAAGTCGACAGCAATTCACAGAGGCGGAATCTGTAATTCCGTTTCTGTGAATTGCTTTAAAACACCCCACCCTTGCTGGGGGCACCCATGGCGCTGCGGTCGGCCAAACGCTTGCGGTCGTCGGAGGAGAGGTGGCACTGCTTGTACTTCTTGCCCGAGCCGCACCAGCAGCGGTCGTTGCGACCAAGCACTGGGATGGCTTGCTGCTCTGGGCCGAGAACCAGTCTTTTGAGACCTTTACGAAGGTTCATTTTACAATCTCCTGCGGCCAGTCTGCCGCTCAGAACGCTGAAACTCTAGCAGAAGGGTCTGATTCGGTCAATTCCTAGCGAAGTCGGCCAACTGTGGGAACGGCTCGAGTCCGAGAGCCTGTGCAATCAGTTGCCCTACTTCGGTGTTGTCAAGAACTCCCGTGAACCGCTCGGCGCCGGGCCCGAATGCGAAGAGTGGCAGCCATTGTGAGGAGTGATCACCGGTTGCCCACCGAACGGTGGCTCGACCCTCCTCGTAGTCGCCTTCGACCACGGCAAGGGTGCCGGTATCGTGGTCGGCCGTCACAACAACCAGGGTTTCGCCATCGCTCTCGGTGGCCCCAAGGACCGCGGCCACGGCGTCGTTCAGTTCACGGATCCCATTCATGACTTCCTCGATGTTGTTGGAGTGGCCAAACTCGTCGGTTATCTCGCATTCGACCAGCAGGAGGAATCCTTCGGGGTCCTCCCGCAGCAGCTCGATGGCTCGCAACGCCGTCGCCGCCAACGGCGGTCCGTGACTGTTGCCGCCACTGGGTCGAGGCGGGAATAGGGCCAGCAAAGGGAGTTCTGCGGTGTCGATCGAACTCGGATCCCGAATTACCTGGTAGCCGTCAGCTTGGCCGAGCTCTTCGGCCCGTGCAAGGAGATCGAGATAGGCGCGGTTCTTCTTTGCCTTAGAAAAATGGGTCCAGTCTCCACCAATCAGAAGTTCGGTGTCGGAGGCAAGCATTTTTTCGAAGATTTCGTGATAGTCGTCGCGCCATTCCGCGTGGACGGTGAAGGTCGCTGGAGTCGCATCGACAAGACCGGAGGTCGTGATGACACCTGTGGCGCGGCCTTGATCGTGCGCGACCTCAAACAGGTTGCGCACCTCCCTACCGTCGTCGAGTACCCCAACCGCTTTCTTGCGAGTTTTGAAACCGGTCGCCATCGCTGTGCCGGTGGAGGCGGAGTCAGGAGCAAGGTTGTCGGACACCCAGGTGCGGACCAACGCCACGTGTGGGGTGTCGATCATTGCAGGTGTGCTCCCTGGATAATCCAGAAGATCTGAGGCGGCGCTGACCTGCCCGATCCCCATCCCATCGCCTATGAAGAGGATGACATTTCGTGCTGCAGGAACCTGACGTTCACCGTCACTCGGGTCTGCGGCCTGAGCATCTGGAAACGAGAAACGGGGCGCTTGTAGCGGGTAGGTTGTGCCCTTCTGGGCGCGCAGAACGAGGTTCCCGATCGCGATTTCCTTCCCGCCAAAGAAGGAGAATATAAACAATGCAGTCGCGAAGATTGCGAGCATCACCAGCACGGGTAACAGAATCCGACCGCAACGAGAATTCATACAACCTCCAGCGGGGGATGGTAACCCCATCCGTCCGCCTATGCGAGGAATTTCCTGTGGGGGAGGTTGGTAGTATGTGGTGCAGATCGACCCCAACTGAGGTCGGTCGCTGTGGAGGCTGAACCATGTACTTCGATCCCATGTACTTTCTTTTCATTGCGCCGGCGTTCATATTCTCGTTGTGGGCCAGTTGGCGGACAAAGGCAAACTTCAAAACATACTCGAAGGTGCCCGTTTCATCCGGCATGAGCGGTGCCGAAGCGGCCCAGAGGATTCTTGACGGTGCGGGCATTCGAGACGTCTCGATTGGCCGGTCAGGGGGGCTCCTTAGCGACCACTACAACCCGGTGAAGAAGAACCTCGCACTGTCCGATGGCGTCCACGACTCCCGCTCGCTGGCTGCCGTGGGCATTGCAGCCCATGAAGCAGGACATGCAATTCAGCACGCCAAGGGCTACGGTCCGCTCAAGCTGCGGTCAATGCTCGTACCGACCGCCAGTATTGGCTCCAACCTGGGCTATATGGTGATGCTCGGGGGGCTCTTTTTATCTTCCCAGAACATGGTGATGGTGGGTGCGGTCCTCTTTTCGGCGGTGTTGTTGTTCCAGATCGTGACCCTGCCGGTCGAGTTCGACGCCTCCAACCGGGCCAAGGCGCTGGTGGTGGAAAAGGGCATTGTGGGCATCGATGAGCGTCGCGGCATGGACAAGGTGCTCAACGCGGCGGCCATGACCTACGTCGCGGCGGTCGCGTCGTCACTGGCGACCCTGCTCTATTTCCTGATCCGATCGGGTCTGCTTGGCGGCAGGAGGGACTGATCCCATCCGTGGTTGGGGGTGGCGCTTCCAGCGTCAAACAGCTCTCCTCCGATCGCGCTCCTCGAGAGGATGCCAGGCACGCCGATTCGCTCCTGCGCGGTGCCGTGACTGTTGCGTGTCACCCCGAATCGGGATGCCAGGCACCTCCGGTCAACGCGCCCTTCCCGCGGATTGATGGGTGGGCGGGTGGATCCTGCATCTTGTATCTTGCATCTTGGGGCTGGTAGGCGGGCGGCCTACCTATCAGCGAGTAGCTGTCCAATGCGGTAGGCCGGGCGGCGCAGCTCCTTTTCGGCCACCCTCTGGGCGTTGAGGTGGGTGTATTCGGTCCGAAGCCTCACGGGCGCTGCGACGGCGTTCCCTGCCTGAAGGTCGACGGGCACCATGATCACCCGAGCCTGGAAAGCGACGTCTTGCTGGCCCATATAAACCAGCGGCCGTTCGCCGAGGTATTCCACCCTCACCAACACCAGATACTCCGCGTATGGGCGTAGCAGCCGGTGAATTTCTCCTGGCTCCGGGGCCAGATCGGTGCCGAGAAATGCTGCTATCCCAGGGATGCCGTTTTCGTCGACAAGTTGTATGCCGGCCTGGGCAAGGGTTTTTTCGACGACCTCTTCCGCTTCGCCAGCGAGGACAGTTTCGCCGACCGCGATGACGACCGTACCCTCTGGAGGTGGTTGCATCGGTTGTGGCTGCGAGGCAGGCTCCAACCTCGGCTCGGGCAGAAGATCGCCCGTGTCAGCGATCTGTCGCTTTTCAATTTCGATATCGGACTCTCCGGTCGTTTCGCGACTCAAGTCTGAGGGCCTTGGTTTCGCGGTAGTCTCCGAATTCGTCTCGGCGGGAGGCGGTATGGCCACCGCTCCGGCCGCTGTGGACAACTGGTCAGCTCTGTCTTGTGTCTCGGCGGCGCCACCGGGGCTCGTTTCAATGTTGGTAGGCGGTGTTTTGGATTCGACAACAGGGGTGCTCGTTTGCCCACCCACAGCGGCTTTGAAAAGACCGGATTTCCAGGCGAAGATGCCGGCTGCGACGACCGCAGCCAGACCGAAGAGCACAACCACTGCGGCTACCAGCGCCAGACGGGTGCCGGAGCTGGTGCCCGACGGAGGTTCTCCGAGCGGAGAGGTCTCGACGATTGGCACCTCGGTCTCCGCAGCGGGCGCTGTGACCGCGTTATCACCGGCCTTGATGGCGTCGCTCGAGACTTGCCGTGTGGGCTGTGAATCGAGCTCGTGGGTGGCTGTTGGAGCTGGCGATGGTGGGGTTGGGCTGCCTGCCGCTGCGGCGACCCTTTCGACCAGGTTGCCGGAAGCACCCTGAGCCTCAAGGAATTTCTCGAGTTCACCGATGAGTTGGGCAGAACTCGCGACCCGTTGATCGCGATCCTTGGCCATCATGCGGGCAACAATGGTGCGGAGCTCGGGGTCAACCTCGGGCTTCAGTTCACCCAGATCTGGCGGTTCGACCTCGACGATCTGACGGAGCAGGGCAAGAGGACTATCGGCTGCAAAGGGGACCTTGCCGCTCAGAGCCTCGTAGAGCGTGACGCCGAGCGAGTAGATATCGGTGCGGTGGTCAGGGTCCTGGTCAAGGCACTGCTCAGGTGAAAGGTAGCCGGGAGTCCCCATGAACATTCCTGTGGCGGTGAGGCGGGAGACGCCGCTGGTCACGAGGGCAAGGCCGAAGTCCGCTATTTTCACCAGCCCGCGATCATCGATCATGAGATTGGCGGGCTTGATGTCACGATGGATGATGCCCTGCTCGTGGGCCGCGCTGAGGCCGGAGGCCGTTTGTAGGGCGATTTTGGCGACCTGGATCGGATCGAGGGGCCCTGAGGAACGTAGAATCTGCTGCAGGCTACTACCCGAGACGTACTCCATGGCGAAGAAGTGACGGCCGTCTTCCTCGCTGACCGCGTATATCTGGACAATATTCGGGTGGTTGAGGCTGGCGGCGCTCCGCGCCTCGCGTAAGAAGCGCTCGACGTGGCCCGTATCTTCGGTCAAATGTTCGCCGAGGACTTTGATGGCGACGAAACGGTTGAGGGACTCCTCGTGCGCCTTGTAGACGATCCCCATGCCGCCGCGACCGAGTTCGGCAACGATCCGGTAGTGACCGATACGGTCTACCATCGCAGGCTCCTTTCTGTTGACGCCGAAAGCGTTGATGTATTTGACCTGTCTCTTTGGATGCTAGCACGCGGAATACTTTGGGCGCTAAACACTGCCGGCGGTCATCCCGTATAAGAGATGAGATCAGGGAAAAGAAAATCCTTCGACTCACCTCCTTCCTCGCCAACCCGCCGGCCCCCCCGGCGGGTTTGGTGTTGACCTCCTCGCATCCGCTCGGGTGCAGGATGCAGGATGCAAGATGCACCGAGGGCATGACTCACGGCAGACGCATGGACCCTGCCCTGGCTCCTGAACCCTGGGCCGCGGACGCTGATCGCCCCCCCCTGACATCTGTCGCTGGTTGCTGCCGCTGTGATGCTTCCGCCACCAACCTCGAACTGGCTGTCTGAGAAGCTGTCTTGGACAAGAGTGATCCTGAACCCTGAATCCTGAACCCTGAATCCTGAATCCTGTATCCGAGTGGGCGGTGGGTCCCATAGCCCCGAACTCCGACCCGTTATATCCTTGACCCCTGGAAGGGGAGACCATTGCGTATCGCCATAGCCCAGCTCGACTACACGATTGGCGCTTTCGAAGCCAATCTCGAGGCGATGACGGTAGCTGTTGAACGGGCCCGAAATGAGGCGGCCGATCTCGTGATTTTCACCGAGCTCGCCACCACTGGCTATCCACCCGGGGACCTGTTGGAGCGGCGGGAATTTGTCGATCGAAACCTCACCCAGCTCGAGCGGATCGCGCGTCTCACAGATGACGACCTCGGCATCCTGGTGGGTTTTGTTGACCGCAACGAAACGGGAAGCGGCAAGGGCCTCCACAACGCGGTCGCTCTTTGCCACAGGGGGCGGGTGGTGGAACGCTACCTCAAGTGCCTTTTGCCGACCTACGATGTTTTTGACGAGGCCAGGTACTTCGAGTCCGGGGCGGATGCGCGGCCGCTGAACTTCAAGGGTGTTCGCATTGGAGTGTCGGTGTGCGAGGACGTGTGGGCCGACCCCGATCTCGACGGCCACAGTCTTTACCATCGGGACCCTGTGCTCGAGCTGATTCACCGCGGCTCCCAGATACTCATCAACCTCTCGGCAAGCCCATTCGAGCTCGGCAAGGCGAGCGAAAGGCGCGAGCTCGTCCGGCGGTATGCGGAGGACTCCGGCCGTTTCTTCATCTATGCCAATCAGGTGGGTGCCAATGACGACCTCGTGTTTGATGGTCACTCGATGATTTTTGATGGCAAGGGACGGGTCGTTGCCCGGGCCGGGGATTTCGATGAGGACCTGCTCATTTATGACGTGCCCGGGGAAGCCCTCGAGGACACCAGGGGAGTCGAGGGCCCGATCGGGGAGATCCGAGAAGTCGCCGAGTCGAGGGAGGCCGAGGCGCTGGCGGCTCTCGAGCTCGGTCTCAAGGATTACATCAGAAAGTGTGGATTCGACAAGGTGCTTCTCGGTCTGTCGGGTGGGATCGATTCGGCCCTGACCGCTGCCATCGCTGCACGCGCACTTGGGCCTGAGAATGTGCTCGGTGTGGCGATGCCGACCCGTTACTCGTCGGAAGGCAGCGTGGCGGATGCCGAGGCCCTGGCTACCAACCTCGGAATTGAATTCAGGATCGTTCCCATCGACGACATTTTTCAAGCCTTTCTTGACGGTCTTGCCCCGGTTTTCGAAGGCCTCGAGGAGGACGTCACCGAAGAGAACATCCAGGCCCGTGTCCGGGCCGGGGTACTGATGGCGATGTCGAACAAATTCGGTCGGTTATTGCTGGCGACGGGCAACAAATCAGAGGTTGCAGTCGGTTATTGCACTCTCTATGGCGATATGGCCGGTGGCCTGGCGGTAATCTCCGATGTGCCCAAGACGCTGGTCTATGATCTCGCTCGATACCTCAACTCCGACGGAGAGGTCATCCCGGAATCAACTCTGGTCAAAGCGCCGTCGGCGGAGTTGCGCCCCGATCAGGAAGATCAGGATTCGCTGCCTCCCTACCCGATACTCGATCGGATCGTCGAAGCGTGGGTTGAGGAGCGCCGTACGGTCGAGGAGATCATTGCCGAGGGCCTCGATCCCGAAGCAGTGCACCAGGTCGTGCATTTGATCACCGGCAACGAGTACAAGCGGCGGCAGGCCGCTCCCGGCATCAAGATCACCGCCAAGGCTTTTGGGGCTGGACGCCGGTATCCCATCGCGGCGAAATACTGATCCCACCCACACACCCGCCCAGATACAAGGTACAAGATACAAGCCCACTGAGTGTTCTCAGCGCGTGCCGAGAACAGCGCATTCAAGCCAAAAGGGCCAGGTGCCATCTTTTGCATTGTTGGAGGCCCGTCGGCGAAATCACTCCACAGCTGAGGCCAACAATGCTAAAGGTGGCTCCTCATACTCAGTGGCGTCACCGAGAACCGATACTCGGTAGCGCCAACGACTCTGTGAACAATCTGTGTTCGCCGACGCGACCTTTGATTGCATCCTGCATCTTGCATCCTGTCCCCTGCATCTTGCATCTTGCATCCTGCATCCTGCCCGAAGATCGCCACACTCCGCCTCTGACTTTCCCCGGTCGCGTTGCCGTCTTGCCACCTCCGAACCCCAACCTGGTTGTGGGCGGACAACCACAGTTGGAGGTGGACCATGGCAAAGAATTATATCGGTCTGGTGATCGCTGCGGTGATGCTTGTGGTGCCCGCAGGGGTTTTCGCCCAGGAACAGCAGGAACCGGAAACAACTGTAGGCCTCGGCGACGTCGGTCAGGGCAGCCTGCTTTTTGCGACTGAATCCCCGGGGCGTTATATCCCGGCCGCGGTGCAGAGCACCGAAGTGGAGATCAAGGTGCGCGGACTGGTCGTGGAAGCGACGGTATTGCAGAGGTTCACCAACTCAGGCGATGAGTGGTTGGAAGGCGTATATGTCTTTCCTCTTCCCCAGAGCGCAGCAGTTCACGCCATGCGTCTCGAGATCGGCGAGCGCGTGATCGAAGGCCAGGTCAAGGAACGGGAAGCGGCCCGAAAGGTCTATCACCAGGCCAAAAATCAGGGTCGTAAGGCGTCATTGGTCGAACAGGAACGGTCGAATGTTTTCACGACCTCAGTCGCCAACATTGGGCCCGGCGAAGGGGTGGCGGTGCGTATTTCGTACCAACAGGTCCTCGAGTATGATTCCGGTCGCTTCGAGCTCCGCTTCCCGATGGTAGTGGGACCGCGCTACATACCCGGATCGGCAATCATGACCAAAGCGACAACCGGCACTGGTTGGGCCTTTGACTCAGACCAGGTTGAGGATGCGTCCCGGGTTACTCCGCCAGTCCTTCATCCAGATCAGGGTGCGGCCAACCCGGTGCGGCTTGAAGTGTCCCTCGACGCCGGAATGCCCCTCGAGCGCCTAAATTGCCCATCCCATGCGGCGCAGATCGAGAAGACCACCGACGGTGTTCATCGTATTCGCCTCGACGGTGTGCCGGCCGATCGCGACTTCGTGCTCGAATGGACTCCTGCGCGAGGGAGCGAACCGAGGGCTGCCGTCTTCACCGAGGAGTTCGACGGTTCCTACTACGTGCTCGCGATGCTGATGCCTCCGGACGATACGTTGACCGAAACCGTACGCCTGCCGCGCGAGGTCATCTTCATCGTCGATACCTCGGGATCGATGGGCGGGACGTCCATCATCCAGGCCCGGGGCGCATTGATTCTGGCCCTCGAGCAGCTCGCACCCGAGGACTACTTCAACGTCATCGAGTTCGACTCGAATTTCACCAAACTCCACCGTCACAGTGTGCCGGCGATGCCGGCGGCCATCGTTGACGCCAAACAGTGGGTAGCCGGTTTGCAGGCGGACGGCGGCACCGAGATGATGGGGCCACTACTCGCGGCACTGGAGGACATCGAGGAGCACACGCCGCTACGTCAGGTGGTATTCATCACCGACGGGTGCGTTGGCAATGAGGACGCCCTTTTCAATGCAATCCACGAGGAGCTCGGACGCAGCAGGCTCTTCACCATAGGTATCGGCTCTGCGCCCAACTCGCACTTCATGGAACGCGCGGCGTCATTCGGACGCGGAGACTTCACACACATCGGGACCCCTTCGGAGATTTCGCTGAGGATGGGTGAGTTCTTCGCCAAGCTCGAGAATCCGGTCCTCGCCGATATCGAGCTGCAATGGCCGGACCCCGATGCCGAGATCTGGCCAGAGCCGACACCTGATCTCTACGCTGGCCGGCCGGTGGTTGTGACGGCCCGCCTCGGCACCGTCCACGGCGAACTGGTTGCGACCGGAGTCAGGGCGAGCGAATCGTGGGAGGCGCGCACGGTCTTGTCGGTCGGTGCGGCACGAGCGGGGGTCAACCGTTTGTGGGCACGGCGCAAGATTGCTTCACTGATGGATCAGCGGACGCGTGGCGTGCCTGAGGATGAGGTGCGTCCGCAGGTGGTGGAGATCGCTCTGGCTCACCACCTGGTATCTAAATTCACCAGCCTGGTTGCTGTCGATGTCACTCCCACCCGACCGATCGACGAAAAGTCGCGTACGGGGGCGGTGTCGACCAATCTGCCGGCGGGTTGGAAGTACGAAAAGGTCTTTGGTACGTTGCCCAAGGGTGGGACTGCGAGCCGCCTCTACCTGCTAACGGCTCTTCTTGCTATTGCTCTTGGCGTATTGGCGCGCCAATTGCGGGGCGCGCTGTGATTGCCCAGCGAGTTCTTTCCGGACTCTCGGCCTTGCTGCTCACGACCGGAATCGTGCAGGCAGTCCGTGGAGGGTGGATCCACGCCAAAGCGGGCCTCGCCCAGGTCCTGCTGCAGGGATCGTGGGAGCGGACGCGGGAGGGTGGGGTGGAGGAAAAGCCGTGGCCGTGGGCAGACACCTGGCCGGTGGCTCGGCTCACCCTCCCGGGTGGTGGAGAGTACATTGTGCTAGCCGGTGCTGCCGGGCGCAATCTTGCCTTTGCCCCCGGGCATCTGGATGGCAGCGCGGAGCCGGGAGGGCTCGGTACCTGTGTGATCGCGGGCCACCGCGACACGCATTTCTCCGACCTCGACATGCTCGAGCAGGGACAGACGGTGGTGCTCGAAGATAACAAGGGCCGAAGCTATGGCTACCGCGTCGTAATGACTGCGGTCGTGGGGGAGCGTGACACGTGGGTGGTGACCGACAACGACGGACCGACACTTGTCCTGGTGACCTGCTGGCCACTTGATTCGGCGATGCCGGGTGGCACGCAGCGCTTCGTCGTTTGGGCGGAAGCGGAGGAACGTTAGAGGCTCCTTCGCGCCTCCCGCTTCGGCGAGCATGGTGCCACTCTTCACATTGTTTGCCCTCAAGACGTTGCTGAATCTGAATGCGACGCATTCAAACAACACGGGTATCCCCTTCGCTCAGGTTGGTCGGCTGTGTGGATCCCAGAGCGCCAGAACGGACGGGGGTAAACCCCGCCCCTACGGTGGTTACGGCGACTCCCACAGTGTTCACCGGAGTGGTTGGAGCGCTAGTGAGCGGGTGCGTCGCGCGACGTGCGAAGTCCTATGTAGGGGAGGGGTTTACCCCCTCCCGCCTCGCCCGCCAGGGACTCACCACCTGAGCGAAGGGGATACCCGTGTTCAAACAATGTGAAGGGTGGCACCGGTGTCGCTGATGCAGCTGCGCGCTTCTCATGGGTGCTCCCTTTCTCCCGTGCTACTCCGGGGGATCGTCATCATGCAGATCATGCTCCTTGAACGGATCGATCTGCAGGTACTGCTTGAGGTAGTGCACGCCGATGTAGAAGGGGATGGTGTCAACAGCAGCGATGGCGAACTTGAAGGTGTAGCCGGTGACGATGAAGAGGGCAAGCTGGCGGCCGATCGGCAGATCGGGGTCGACGGGCAGAGCGTGGGCGTAATAGTGGGTGATGAGGATGACGGCTGTTGTGTCCACTAACTGACTGATCATGGTCGAGCCGTTATTGCGGACCCACAGTAGGCGGCCCTTGGTCACCCGTTTCCAGAAATGAAAGACCCAGACGTCGCAGAACTGTGCCGCCATGTAAGCGATCATTGAGGCTGTCACCGCACCAAAGGTCAGGGCGCGGATTTCGAAGAATACCGGCAGCCGACCAGCGGCGTCACGAACAATGGCCCCGGTCGCCGGGTCAGTGGCTTCGAATCCCGGCAGCACGCCTCCGATCCACATGATCGTCACCACCCAGATGTTGAGCAGGAGTCCGACAAAGACCACGAAATTGGCCCGCCGCCGACCGTAGAACTCGCTGATGAAGTCGGTGCAAAGGAAAGTGATCGGGTAGGGAAGGACGCCGATCGCGATCGCGAAGATCAGCGGAAACCCGCCCGAGGTCTCGGTCTCGAAGAGCTTGATGAATCGACTGATGCCAAGAATGTTGAGCATCGCCAATGTGCCGAGGAAGATGCCGGCAAGGACCAGGAATACCCGCTCGCGTCGTGCCTGGAGGTGGGACGCCTCAATTGGGTGTAGTTTTTCGTTCTCCTGAGCCATGGTGGTTAGGATACCGGAACCGCCCCCTCCGATTCTCGATGCTAGATCCTAGATACTAGATCCACCCACACAACCCTTGATATCTCGGGTGTAGAACGGATGGTTTTTGCTGCATCCTGCATCCTGCATCCTGCATCGAGCATCGAGGATCTAATTCACCTCGCTGTCATCTTCAAGTCCGGGAAATTCCCGTTCCCAGGCATGCATTTCGTCATCCGAAAGTCCGAAGTGATGGCCGATCTCATGCAACAGCGTGAGCTGAATCTGGTGGATGAGTCTCGTTCGGGTGGGACAGGCGTCGAGCAGTGGTCCTCTGTAGAGGACAATTACGTCCGGTAGTACATTGCCGTACCAGCCACCGCGCTGGTCGAGCGGCATCCCTGTATAGAGGCCGAAGAGCGTGTGATGCCTCGGGTCGAGATCGAGGCTGCGGAGGGTTTCGACGTCGGGCGTCTCGCGGACCTGGATCGTGACGTTGGAAATCAGTTCTGCAAACTCGAGTGGAAGGCCGTCGAGGGCCTCGGCAACAGCGGCCTCAAATTCGTCGCGCTTCATGGCCGACGGTTGCGACTATAAGCACGCCGGCACTGTTGCTGGGTCACTTCTGGGTGCGTCCCTTGAAGAGGTCGGGTGTATTCCATCCGACGGTCGCACCGATGACGCCACCGATCAAAGCGCCGATCGCACCGTAATACTTGATCCCCGCAGCTCCGCCGACAAAAAAACCGATCACCGCGAAGACAATTCTCAAAAACCTCACGGTCTCGAAGTCCATCGCCATGGCATCTCTCCCTCCGGGTCATCCCGCCAACACGGTCATTATATCGATTTCGTCTCGGCTGGACACAACGTACGGTGTAAAGTGTCTCTCCGGGAGGATGCTCCATGCGGTTTATTGGCGTGCTCGGCGTGTTGGCCCTGCTCGGTCTGGCCTGGGCCATGTCCTATCACCGGCGCGATGTCAGGCTGCGTGTTGTCTTTTGGGGTCTCGGTCTGCAGTTCTTGTTCGCGCTGATCATCCTCAGAGAGGATGTGTGGAGCTTCATCGGCATGGGAGTGGTCGGTGGGTTGGTTGCCGTCTATCAGCTACGGACTGACGCGGCGAACCCGGACCGAAGTTATGGCTCGGTGGCATTGTGGTTAGGTGCTGCGGCTGCAGTGGCCGCTGTCCTTGGTCTGCTCGGTGCTCCGGTGGTCGGCGTAGGTGCCATTGTCGTCCTGGTGCTGATGCTGGTGAATTCGCGTTTCCGGGTTTTTCCGGCGGCGCAGGGACCACTTGGCGCTCTGCTGGCGGCCTTCTCGGTTTCCTGGCTTGTCGCGGCCGGGCTCTATGGAGAGGCGATCTTCGAAACTTTCAGCATCAAGGTTTCGGCGTTTCTCGAACTCTCCGACTACGGTGCCAGATTCCTCTTCGGCAATCTGGCCGATCGCCAGTACTTTTTCCCTGGAGGGGCGGCGAGCTGGCCTGGATTTGGTTTTCAGTTTGCCTTTAAGGTCCTGCCGACCATCATTTTTTTCGGTGGCTTCATGTCAGTGCTCTACTACCTCGGCTTCATGCAACGGGTGATTGAAGCGCTCGCCCGTTTTATGCGCTGGACGATCGGCACCAGTGGCGCAGAAACTCTCTCCTGTACGGCCAACATCTTCGTTGGTCAGACTGAGGCACCGCTCTTGATCAGGCCGTTTCTCAATGACATGACCCGATCCGAGCTTCTGACAATCATGGTCGGCGGGTTTGCAACCATCGCTGGAGGGGTCCTTGCCGCCTATATCGCGATGGGGATCCCCGCCGGTCATCTCATCGCCGCCAGTGTCATGTCGGCACCGGCCGCGCTCGTTGTGGGCAAGATCATCTACCCCGAACTCGAGCACTCGGCAACAGCGGGGGACGTCGAAATGCCGGATATCGACTCCGGCGGCAATGTGATCGAGGCCGCCGCCAACGGCATCACCGATGGCCTCAAGCTGGCCGTCAATGTTGGTGCCATGCTGATCGGATTCATCGCGCTGATCGCGGTCCTCGACGTGAGTCTCAACTGGATCGACTCGCTGATCGACGGACGCCTGCTGAACGGCGTGTGGGTCACCTATGGTTCCGGCGGCATGTCGCCAGTTGTCGGTGAGTACACGGGAGTGATCCCGGGCTCGTTGCAGACGCTCTTTGGAACATTGCTCAGACCTCTCGCGTGGCTGATGGGAGTTCCGTGGGTCGACGCTGCCCTGGTCGGCAACCTCCTGGGGATCAAAATCTCTCTCAACGAGCTGGTGGCCTATGGCCAACTCGGGGCATATATCCAGGAAGGCGCCATCTCATCGCGAGCTGCGGTCATCTCGACCTACGCACTCTGTGGTTTCGCCAACTTCTCGTCTATCGGCATCCAGTTGGGTGGGATTGCCGCGGTCGCTCCGCGGCGGCGTGGAGCCCTGGCCAGCCTCGGTCTCAAGGCAATGCTCGGCGGCGCCATCGCGTCGTGGCTGACGGCCACCGTTGCCGGACTTCTGCTGTAATCTGTGTTCTACCAAGGGGGCCTCATGCGTTCACTAGGAGTTCTGATAGTTGTGCTTGTATTGCTCGTTTTGAGTGGCTGTGGCGTCGTCGACCCAGCCAGGCCGACCGCGCAGCCGGATGCGGAGGTCTTTGGCAATCTTCTCGACGTCGAGAGATCTCCCGACGATCCTGATTCCTGGATTGTGAAGGTCAAGGTCGGGGCACCGCGGTCGGTCAGAGCTGCCGACGAGGATTCCGGGAAACCGACCCCGCTTGTTGAAAAGACCCTCGAGGCAACGGTGACAGTCGGCACCGACTCCGTGGTACTGATCAACGACCGGCCGGGCCGTCTGGATGACATCGACTCCGGCACCGAGATCGTGGTTCTTCCGGTCCTCGGAACCTCGGAAATGTACGGTTCCAATGATCTCAGGCTCGAGGCGAGTATGGTGATGGATTTCGCAACCTACCGCCGGTGGCGGCTGCCAAAGCTCGATCCTGAATCTGATATTGAGGTCACGGATCCGGCGATGATCAACTCGGCCGGCTTGGAACTCGCCCCGGTACCGGTCGCCGGCGGGACGGTGCTGTATTTCTCTTCCCGTCTTCGTCCCCCTGCGACAGAGGAAGATTCGTGGCACGGCTCTCTCCGTGAAGGTTTTGCCGCGCCTGAGCCAGGTGTTGCCGTTGTCGAGCGGAGTTTCCGATCGCAGCTTTCAGCGGAAGGTTGGTCGACGCCTGAGCTGGTGAGTTTCCCAGGCCTCGAGGAAGCCGGTCAGGTGCGGGTTTCCTGGGTCAAGGACGACGAGACTATCTGTTTGGTGACGGTCTCGATGCCAGGAGAGGCACCGTGGATAGGTCGCGCGACGCGGAGCAGAGCGAAACGGGGTTGGTCCGCCCCGCAGAGAATTGAAGGTCTTGGCGAGGACGCGCGCGACGGAGTCTATCTCACCGGCAGCAAAAGCATGATTGTCTTTGCCACTCTTCGAGCTGGTGCAACGCAAGGTGACATCTTTCTCTATGATCCCAAGGACGAGGACACGCCGGGCGCACTGCAGGCGCCGATATTCTCAGCTGGCAACGAATGGAATCCCCGCACAGGCCCTGAAGGTGAGCTTCTCTTCAATCGCGCCGACCGGCAGCTCATCTTGAAGGATGGTCAAGTGCGTGCTCTGCGTCTTCCCGGACCGCATCGCATACCGATGACCCAGGCTGCGACCACGGATGATGGGCGTTGGCTTTTCTTCTGCATGCCGAAGTACCGGATGCCTGAAATGGACGAAGACATTTTCGTCGCGAGCCTGACGGAGGACTTCAAGCTCGGCGATCCGGTGCCAGTCGACGAATGGCGTCCCTGACTGACGATTTCGGGGTTAGGGTGGATGTACGGTGAGCGGGGTGTGGGCAGAGCTTATCGGGTACGGATGGGGGGCCTGGCGCGGCAACTGGCGCAGTGAGCGGGTTCTCGCAAACCGTGCCGGCCGTTGGGTGCTCGAACAGAGTGGCTGCGAGAGCGGTCACTGGCCTGAGCTTCGCCACGCTCTGGAAGCGTTGTGGCCGAGTCGGCAAGCCCGCGACGGTATGCCGTGGGTCGTCGGATGGATTGGATACGAAGAGGCTGCGAGCCTGGCCGGGGAAATGCCGTTTCACGAGGGTGAGAACAGTGCACCGGCCGGTAGATTTCTTCTAGAACCAAGACCGGCGACCGCAGTCGAGGAGGTGGGCGACGATGAACCCGCGTCGTTCGGCGCTGCGCAATGGAGCCTCGACGGCGAAAGATATCGTGATGGCGTCGAGTCGATTCGCGAACGAATCGCTTCGGGTGACGTCTACCAGGTGAACCTTTGTCGACGGCTGACCGTTGAAGGGAGCGATAGACTGTTGGGACCTTTCACGGTGGCGGCCGCGAAGGGCGGAGAACCGGACTACCTGGCGCGGTTTCATTTTGAATCTGACTGGCTATTGTGCGCGTCAATGGAGCTGCTGCTGCGGCGACGTGATGACATCCTGGAGACTCGCCCCATCAAAGGCACCAGACCACGCGGGGAGACCATAGATGAGGATCGGCGAATGGCCGAAGAACTCGCCTCCGATCCCAAGGAGCGAGCCGAGCTTGCAATGGTGATCGATCTCGAACGCAATGACCTCGGAAAGGTTTCGCAAATCGGCTCCGTGGAGGTTGTCGATTCGGGTTCGGTGCAAACCTACGCCTCTGTTCATCACCTCGTGGGCCGGGTGAGGGGCCGAGCGCTGCCGAATCTCGAGTGGTGGGAATTGCTCGCAGCGATGGTTCCCGGTGGTTCTGTAACTGGTTGTCCCAAGCACGCCGCGATGTCTTTGATTCGCGATCTGGAACCGGTCCGGCGAGGCCCGTTTACCGGCGCATTCGGTGTCGTTGCTGGTAACGGTGACATGGAATTCGCCCTTCCCATCCGTACCGCGTGGAAGGTCGGATCCACCCTGGAGTTCGCCGCGGGTTGTGGTGTCGTCTGGGATTCTGACCCGGGGGCCGAGGAGAAGGAATGTCGGCTCAAGGTTGCGCGTTGGTTGGACCTCGTCGGGTGTGTCAGATGAGTGTCCAGTGGCGCAACGGTCGAATCGAACCGATCAGACCTGGTGAATCAGTGGACTCCACTGATTGGGGCGCGTTTACTACTGCAGGTTGCGATCAGGGTCGGCCCCTGTTGTGGTCTCGTCACAGTCATCGTCTTCTGTCGAGCCTCATCGAATTAGGCGCCGGTGATTCCCTGGTGCTACCTACCGAAAACGAGTTGTGCGATCTGCTGAATGCCGCCGATCTCGACGGCCCCGCGCGAGTGCGAGTCGTAGCTCGAAGAGTCGGATCTAAACAATGGAACATCGAAGCCTCGGCGACGCCATGTGATGCTTTTGGGCCAGATCTAAAACCTGCCAGGTTGACGGTCGATCGCTGGGCTTCAGTACCACCCCTTGTGGGCCACAAGACCCTGGCAAGACAGCCGTGGAACTTGGCTCGAGAACGCGCCCGGCAAAAGGGGGCCTGCGACGCATTGTTGGTCGATTTGGCAGATCATTTGCTCGAATCTTCTGTCGCCAACGTTTGGGTCCTGAGGGGTCGTACCGTGCGAACACCTCGCGCTCCAAACCATTGTCTGCCAGGGGTGGTGCGAGAGTGGCTGCTCGAAAACCTTGGAGGAGAGGGTCTGGAGGCCGAAGTCAGCGATCTCAAACTCACCGATCTTGCCACCGCTGACGAGGTCTGGCTGAGCAATGCGGTTGTTGGCGTACGCCGGGTCTGCGCGGTTGACGACCAACGGTGGCGAGAATGGCCTACATTCGAATCTCTGAGAGGTCTCGGGATCCCTGCGCCCGGCTGGTAGATCCCTCAACGAGGGCGAAAATGCCGGCGGTTGGCTGCGATCAGGCGGTAGAGAGGTGGCCCGATGAAGGCGAAGGGCGGCACCGAGCTCAGTCGGGCCAGCCACCGCCAGCCGGGAATCTCGGCCATGATTCGCTGCCAGGCGGCAAAGCCGTCGAGCAGAACACCGTCGCCATCCCGAACCCACATCGATCTCTGGTGCTCTTCGCGGGTCAAGGGCAGTTCGTTGCCGCTTGCGGCACGGAAATCGATGAATCGAACCCGCTCGTTGCGATCACGAATTTCGCACCACGCCTTGGATCTCTGGCATAGATTGCAGTCGCCGTCCATCCAGACGTCGAGTCGATGCGCATTGTCGACGGGTGTGTCCAAATTCTCTCTCCACCTGAATCAACTTGAGATTCGTGCTTGACATTCCTTAAGAGGTTTCTAATATAGCGATATGTTGATGTTTGGAATGACTCCTGACCCAAAGCGTCGTCAGCCGCAAAGGTCTCGTCGATGAGACAAACCCGACCCGATTGTGTTTCACCGGACCGATCACCGGATGAGCTCGGTGCTCTTCGGCGAAGCCTGGCGGCGAGGGCCAAACCGCTGAGGCGAATGGCTGAATACTACTCACTGCTGGCCGGCGAGACTCGCCTCAAGATCATTTCACTGCTCAACGGCAGCGGCGAATTGTGCGTCTGCGATCTGGCGAGCGTGCTCGAAATGACCCCGGCGGCGGTGTCGCAGCATTTGAGCCGGTTGCGTTCCGGTCGCCTGGTACAGTCGCGGCGCGACGGGATGACGATCTATTATCGAATGACTCAAGGACCCGACGGACTGCCAACGGTTCGTTTACCAGATTTCGAGCTAGCTGCGGAGGAGTGAACGATGCGACACATCACGTCAATGACAAGGATTCTTTTTGCTGCTGGACTGATTGTGGGCCTGGCAGCCTGCAATCAAAAGGTTGATCAGTCGCGGACCGTCTTTTCCGTTGAAGGCATGCATTGCGATGCGTGCTCGACGAGCATTGTGACGACCCTGGAGAAGGTGGACGGAGTAAGCGAGGTGTCTGCCGACCACGAAAAGGGTACCGCCGAGGCGACCTATTGGTCGCGGACGGTGGATGTCACCACGCTCAAGGCCGAGATCGAAAAACTCGGCTATACGGTGAT
>Ga0316198_10000137_pt1 | contig 32227 bp, 26 predicted proteins | sample OudBieAanoxic_MG_FD_204935 | JGI IMG/M metagenome (GOLD analysis project Ga0316198, IMG submission 204935) | Coastal sediment microbial communities from Oude Bieten Haven, Netherlands - site A anoxic | ecosystem: Environmental > Aquatic > Marine > Coastal > Sediment | place: Netherlands... | reverse complement strand
GGTCACGATGCGAATACCAAGCTCCTTGGCTCGCATGTGAGCACGGACCAGGCCATACACACCGTCGCGATCCGTAATTGCAACCGCGGGCAAGCCGAGCGCGTGCGCGCGCTCGACGAGCTCTTCGGGAAACGAGGCTCCTTCCAAAAAACTGTGGTTGCTCTTGACCCACAACGGGACGTACGCGCTCATTCAATCGAGCACTCCATGCAAGAACCAACGCTTACGCGGCCGGTCGTAGAACAACCACAGCAAATCACCGTGATCGGTTTCAGCGTAGTAGTAGTCACGTTCGACCAAGCGTTTCCACCAACCACCGCTGACACGATAGGGTCCGTACATATGCTCGATCGCGTGATCACGGGCGAGCGAAGGGCCGGCCTCCGGCTCTTTCGGAATGCGGGGCGGCAGGGGTTTCGGTCGACTGTAAACACGCCGGATCATGGAAGAAACAGGCGGAACTCGTGCCTGATCTACAGTGCGCGCGTGCTGGATGGGCTCCCATCGGAACGAGGCTTCGGGCAAGTGCGCCTCATGGATTGTAGCTCTGGTTACCGAGCGCTCACCGTAAGCAGCGCGAATCCGATCGAGCGCCCGGTGTGCCGCGCTCACGTCGCGGCGAGGTTGATGCCCGGGCAACGCAACTTGTTCAGCGCGTGCGCGCACCGTATCGGCGAGAAGCTCTACCTCTTCGACCGCGCCTTTCAACTTCGTCTCGCCGAGGCGAAGACGAACGAGCTCCAGGATTAGCATTAAGTCCAACGTCGGTGACGCCGGCTCGATGTGCTCTCGGTGGATGGGCGCGCGCTCGAGGTGAAGCGTGAGATCGAGTGACTGCACTGCTTCTGCGCGCGCGCGGACTTGATGCAACAGCGAATGAAGCGCTCCTTTGATCGCAAAGAGCAAGCGCGTTTGGTCTTCATCCGGTGGATCGACTTGAAACGAGATACGCGCCGGCTCGTCGAATGCATGCGGTTGAATTGGAAGCTGAAGATCTTCTGCGAACGAATCGTGAAGTGCGCTTGCTTCGGATCCAAAACGACTGTGGAGCTCGCCCGCAGGAACGGCGAGAAAATCGCCCAGCACTTCGATGCCCAACGCCGTCAAGCTTTCACAGATCTCGCCCGGCAAGCCGAGCTCGCGCAGGGGCGTTTGATTCGAGAGCGCGCGCTCTTGGTCGGAGCTCTCCGTGATCGTGACGCCCTCGCGTGTCATCGCGACCGCCATCGCGCGGTGGCGGTGAAACCCTACCGTGACCGAGCTCTTCCAATGGCGGGCCCTGAGGTAGCGATGGATACAGGTTGCCCAGTTGCGATAGCCGCCATAGAGACGACGCAAACCCTCGGGATCAATATGGAAAACGCCATCTTTCGCGAACGGCTCGACCCGGGGAGAGAAGGTCTGGAGGGCGTGCCGGAGCTCTTGGGTGACCTCGGCGAGCTCGTCGGGCGACACGATGGCGGTGTGTAGGTTCGGCAGCAGCTCGCGCGCCACGGTTTGGCGCATTCCGATGTGGAGCCGGCTCTTCTTGGCGAGCGCATTGAGATGCGTGATGCGGCCGTTCGCACCTTCGTCGTCGACGATGGCAATGGGCGCACCGTGCCAGTGCGGCCTGTTGCGCAACACGATCTGCAGCGGAAGCCTCGGCAACAAAACGCAGCTCACCCGTTTCACGATGCGCCTCGCAAACCTGCCGGAGCAAAAGAAGAGCTCGTTGCAAGCTCGGCATCGAGTCCGACTTTGTCTTTGAGCACCTGCGTTCGAACTTCAAATTGATCATCGTGGAGCGGCCCACGCCGGGGTTCGACACGCAGTCCTACCAATGGACCTGAAGAAGGTTCTTCGTATGCGCTCGATGTGAGCAAAAGAATACGACCTTCGTGTTGACGCAAGAGACCTTGAAGTCGCCCCTGCCAATTGACGGACGAACCAGGCGGCAGTGCATCGGTGAGATCGATGACGGTCAGCCCAAAAGCGCCCGAACGTGCGAGCCACTCTGCCGCTCTCACCAACGCAAACGGACCTGCATGGAGCGGCACATGAATCGCGATGAATGAATCGAGATCGACCCCGGCTGCTTCGAGATCGGGAGGAAACAAGTCGCCGTCCTTCGGTTGCACCCAAGCGACGAGATCGCCGCGCGCCTGTGCTTGGATTACGCAAGACACCGCCGTGGTGGTCCGCGCACATGCATGCTGCCCAGAAACCTCAACCAAGCGTGCTCGAGGCAGCAGCTCAGACAGAGGTAAGGCCTTGGGCCGGACCCTCTGCTCTCCAATCTCGATGACCGTCCCGACCGCCATGGGACCAGTCACTATACTGAACAAATAACCAGTGGCAAGCGCGGACTTTGATTCTTAGTCAAACGCCTGAAATAACAGGGTATTCATCCTCCTTGATCGTAGAGTCCCAGGATGCCTGTGGCCATGGCCTTGAGGAGTGAGGTGGCCATCGTGAAGTGCTCTTCGAGGACCTCGAGAAGGACTTCCGTGTCGATGCGAAACGCCACCAAATCTTCGAGGACCTCGGCCCGATACCAGCGCCGTTCATCCGCCATGGAATCGATCGCACCGACCGAATCGCCCGGGCCGAGCTGGAAATGCTGATCTGGGTCGGTGGCTTTGCAGTCGATGACGCCGCGAAGCGGAAGGAGAAAATAGGTGCTCCGGTCGCCAACGTTCCATAGAACCTCTCCTTTGCGGAGATGCACCTCTTGCACGTCGCGCGCGAGATCGGCGATTGCGTCGATCTCGCTATCGCCAAACGAAAACGTCTTCCGGAGAAACGCCATGCGTTCGACGAGATCAAACGGCCGTTCCGGAAATGCAAACGCCTCTCCGACGGGTCCGAAGCCGGCTCGCTCGCCGAGCTTGCGCCGCGAATCGAGCACCTCTCGACTGGTTCCCCGAAGCACGCGCTTCAAGAGCACGAAATGATCTTCGAAGATCTCTTGTGAGTCTTCGACCTTGATTGCCAAGGTCTGCATATCTTCCAATGCAATGCAATCGTAACCTTGCTCCTCACCTGCGAGTGCGCTGATGCCGCCGACGACGGTGCGTGGCCCCAAGCGCCGGACGGGCTTCCCGTTCCGTACGATCTCACAGTGACCGCGCACGATGTACTGCACCTCGACCGCTGGCACTCCGCTCCGGTACAGGTGCTCGCCTTTGGTGAATGAACGAGGGCGTGTGTTGGCCGCTACCACCTGCGCGACTTCCGCCGGGATCTCGGCAAACGCAGGCATCGTCTTCAGGAACAAGAAGCGCTGAAAACGGTCCATTTCCCCTGTCTTTGGAGCGATTTCAGGCAAGGGTCCGTACCTCGTTCGGGGTCTCCGGCGGCCCGAGCTCAGCCAGGTGGTGCGCGGCGATGCTACGCACAACCTCGCTCTGATCGACGACCATTGCATCGACCGCGTCTCGGTGTGACAGAGGGCGCATCTCGATACCGAGCGCCGCCGCGGCCGCGCGCGCGCGTCGCATTGGAAGCTCTCCGTCGTCGACGATCGCCAGCACCGCCTCCCGCAACTGACCTGCCAAGACCGCCTCCAAGACTTCGACGCTGGCCGCCTGAAGTCGCACGTTGTCGCTTCGCAGACCGCGCCACACCAACGCGAAATTCTCCTCGGGATGGCGAAGACCCATCAGCCAGAACGCGCGCTCCAAGGTTGCCTTCTCTTTGTCGCGGAGTGCGACTCGCAGGAGCTCCCGATCTGGAGTGTCCGCCTCATCACTTTCGATCGCTGCACGCCAGTCCAAGAGCTGTACGACGCGCTGCAAGCTCCAACGGAGTTGTTCTTCGAGCAGATCGTCGTCGAGGACGGTCTCCGGGTGCGTTGCTCGCAGTCGACCGAGCGCGCGCATGATCTTCAAACGCACGCTTCCGTCCTGCTCTCGTTCGAGATGGCGAAGTAGCATCTTCGCCGCTGTGTCGGGTGCGAAGCGAATGATCGTGTGCGGGATGCGGCGTCGAACTTTTCGCGGCGTCGAGGGGTTACCGAGGGCCCCGTCGAGGGCTTCGAGCGCAGCGGGGCCGATCGCGACCACCACTCTCCGGACCGCTTCTCGCAGATCCGAGCTACCCAAAAGCGGCAATAAATACGGGAGGTAAGCGGCATTTGGGTTCGCCTTCATCGCGCGCAGCGCATCGAGCTGCACCGCCTCGTCCTCGCTCCCCAGCAGCTCGGCGAGCTTCTGCTTCGATGCCTCCGACGAATCGACGCTCCCCTGATCGATCGCGAGCAGGCCGACTAACGCCGTTGCCCGAACGATCGATGCTTCGAGATCGACCTTCTCTTCGAGCAGCGCCCGGTCGGGATCAACTGCAGTCAGCGCGCGGAGCGCCGAGGCGCGTACTTCGGGGTCGTCATCGGACAACATGCGGCGCGCCACGGAGACGAAGCGGCGATCCGAGGCATCGGCGAATGCTTCGAGAGCGCGTCGGCGAACCACAGTTGATGGATGGTACAACACGAGGACCGGCATGAGGTCCGCGCGACCATGACTGTCGAAGATGTCGATCGCTGCCAACACCTCTTCATCTTGATCGCTGTTGAGTGCGTTCAAGAGCGCGTCGATCGAGTGACGGTCGAGCTCTTCCAGCTCGAGCTGCGTATCGATGACACCTTGACGCAGTCTCGCGCGGAATTGATCGACGTACTGGCGTCGGGTCGACAGGATCGCAACGAGCCAGCCTGCTACGAGGAACAGCAACGCGATGCCGAGCTGCTCGGTCGACAGGCCCAATGCAACGGCGCCGATGATCAAGATCGAGCCGAATGCCTGACCGACACGATGCCCGAACACCTCGATGATGCCCTTGGCGCGTTCACGTCGCCGACTGTCGAGCGGCAAAAAAAGCACCTCGACCGAGCTTCGATAAAGTGTGTGGCGGAGGCTCCCGTCAACGGCTTTGAGGCCCACGGCGAACGGCAAAATTGGGCCAATTGCCAAGCCCAGGGCGCCGCCGAAAACCAGGACGGGGAGCAGGGCGGAGCTCCTGTGGGCGCCGAAAGCTCGCAGCAGCCAGCCCGCGCCCACGAGTTGCACGAGCAGCGCCACGCTGTTCAGTCCGAGGTAGAATCGCGCAAAGAAGGGGCCAAGCGCTTGTGCTGGGATACTTTCCGCAACCGTGCTCTTGAAGACGAAATCGACGATGGTGAGCGCGATCGTGCCCAAGCCGACGAGCCCGAGCACGCGAGACAGATAGCTGTCCCGCAAGAGCCAACCGAGCGATGGACCCCTGCGCGAGGCGGAGGGCGTTTGTGAATCTCCGACTCTCCATAGAGACGCAGTGCCCGCGGCAAGGCCTAGGATGGTTGCGGCCATGAGCACCAGCCCAGTCGGAGAGCTCAGCCGCAGGAGCCCTTCGGAGAGCGCCGAGCCCAGCATGGCCCCGGTGACGCCTCCGGCCGCAATTGCGGGGAAGATGCGCTTCGCCTGGGTCACGGTCACGGCGTCGTCGAGCAAGAGCCAGAACTCGATCAAGACCACGGTGATCAAGAGACCCGTCCATACGTAGAATCCAAAGGGCGCCCATGCGCCGAGGTCGTCGAGCAGCGCCCAAAACCCGAGGGTGACCAGCGAGCCGAACAACAACGACGCCGCCAGGAGCGTCCGGCGATCTCGGACGTACGGGAGCACCCGCTCGTGGATCTTCAGCTCGACGATCGCTAGAAGCGCAATTGCCAGGTAGGCGCGGGGAAGCTCGCTCGACGGCAGATTGGTGAGAAACAGCGTGTCTCGGGCAGTTTCCATGACCGAATGTGCGGTCATGATCGACATCAGGCCGACGAGGCCGACGATCAGGTTCCTCCGGTCCTCTCGGCGAACGGCAAAGCGCATGGGTCAAACCGCACGGTACCGCACAAAACGCTCGGAGGTCATTTCTAGTGCGACGGCCGGCCCGGACCAGGGAGCTACTTGCGGCGCAGCGATTCGAGCTCGTCGAGCGATCGAGGCCAGTCGCCTTTGAGCAAGCGCGAGAGTGCACGGTCAGCCAGCAGCTTGCCGCCCGTCTGGCACGTCGCACAGTAGTTGGTTTCACGGTCGGCGAAGACGATGCGTTGGATTGGATCGCCGCAGACCGGGCAGGGCTCTCCGTGTTTTCCGTGCGTCGCCATCTCCGGTCGAAAAGCCGTCACCTTCTCTGGGAAGCGGTCGCCGTGCTGCGAGATCAGGCGCTGCACCCACTCGGACGAGACCTCTCGCGTCGCGGCGTGGAGGCATTGCACCTGCTCATCGGTCAGGCGTTGTGTCCAAATCAACGGAGAGAGCTTCGCGCGATGGAGGATCTCGTCGGAGTAGGCATTGCCGATACCGCTGAAGATGCGTGGATCCGTCAGCGTGCCCTACTCGAAATCGAACGCGGCTAGCCCGAGCCGCCCTGGGATCTTCTGCTTGGGCGGCTTCCAACGAAGCCGGCCGGCGATCATGAGGTGAATCACGACGAAGAGATCCTCCTCGAGCGCGAGGATCACCTGCTTGCCGAGCCGGTGGACCCCGACGACCCGCTTGTCGGCCATCGCGCCGATTGGCGGATCGAGGCTTCGCAATACGAACGGGGACGCGAGCCGGACGCCCTGAAGCGTTTGCCCAACGAGCCGCTCGCGAAGCGCATGAACGTAGAGCTGGACGTCGGGAAGCTCCGGCATGATCAACGAAGGCGGGGGTCGAGCCGGTCGCGCAACCAGTCCCCCATGAGATTGAAGCCCAACACCGTCAGTGCGATGGCGCCCCCCGAGAACAGGGCGACGTGGGGGAAGCGGAGCAGGACGCTCGTGCCTTGGTCGAGCAGCGCCCCCCACGACACGGCCTTTCCCGGCCCCAAACCGAGGAACGACAATGTGGACTCGGCCAAGATGACGACTCCGAGCCCAGTGGTTGCCTGGATGACCAAGGGGCCCAGGAGGTTCGGGACCACGTGCCGGCGCATCACTTGGTGCGCGGGCATGCCGAGGGCGCGCGCCGCTTCGACGAACTCGCGCTCACGCAGAGATAGAGTTTCTGCCCGCGCGAGCCTCGCGTACAGCACCCACCCATTGACCGCGAGCGCGATGATCAAGTGCAGGAGCCCTGGCTTTGCCACGAGCGCCAGAACCGCGATGTTGAGGACAATCGCGGGAAACGCCTGCACGAGGTCCGCGATGCCCGTCACGACATGATCGGGGAGCCTGCCGTAGTAGCCGGCCCAGGTTCCTACCGCCGTCCCGAGGGTGACCGAAACGCCGACGACTACGACGCCAACGATCGCGGCGAGCCGTGCGCCGTGGAGCAAGGCGCTCAAGATGTCGATGCCGTTGTCGCCGGTGCCGAGCCAGTGCGCCGCGGACGGCGCCTGGTACTCGTGGAGCAAGTCGATCGCCAAAGGGTCGTAGGGCGCGATCCACGGACCGATCGCGCCTAGCAAGAAGAACGCGACCACGATCAGCAATCCTAGTGGCGTCTTGCGGAGGCGTGCGCGCGTGGCGCTCATGACAGCCTCACCCTCGGGTCGACGACCCCGTACGCCAAGTCGACGACGAGATTGACCCCGACGTAGATCACCGCGATCACCAAGACACACCCCTGGACCACGGGGATGTCTCTCGCGAAGAACGCGTCTAGAAAGAGGGTCCCGAGCCCGGGCCGCTCGAAGATCTTCTCGGTCACGACGGTCCCTGAGAGCAGCGCGCCGAGCTGCGCCGCACCGATCGTCATGACCGGGAGGAGCGCGTTTCTGAGTGCGTGGCGGAGCAGAAGCGGCACGGACGGGACGCCGCGTGCGCGGGCGGCGCTGATGTACTGTTGCGAGAGCACGTCGATCATGGCGGCGCGTGTCTGCCGCGTGAGCACCGCCGCAAGCGCCGTTCCAATCGTGATTGCGGGTAGAATGAGCGCCTCGGGTCCTGCGAGATCATCTCCGGGCAGTGGCAGCCAGCGGAGCTTCACGCCAAACGCGAGGATCAACAACGGTCCAAGCCAAATGTTGGGGATCGCGAGGCCTAGGACCGCGGCAGCGGAAGCCGCCCTATCCCATCCCTGTCCGGCGCGGGCGGCGGCGATCGCCCCCAACGGCACCGCAACGAGCCAGGCGACCAGAAGCGCCGCGAGCGCGAGGACGAGGGTGTATGGCAGCACGTCGCGCATCAGCGACCACACCGATCGATCGGCTTGGCGAAACGAGGTGCCCATCGTTCCATCGGCCATGTCGCCGAGGAACGATAAGTACTGCTCGCTTGCAGGTCGATCGAGATTGAGTGCGCGGCGAAGCTCGGCCTTCTCCTCGGGACCGGCCTGGTCTCCGAGGATCGCTTCGACCGGGTCCCCTGGAATCAGGCGCACGAGCAGGAACACGATCGTCACCAGTCCGATGACGGTCAGCAACGCCCTCGCGAGGCGACCGGCCAAGTACCGCAAGAGGCCCGGAGACATCTGCGAGCGATACTACCCGCAATCGGTGCGCACGTCGGGTTCGCCGCAAAAAAGGGACCCGGTCGCTAGAGGCCCGGATTCACGCCGCCGTCTTGGGCGACTGTCTGCAGCGTGCCATTTCTTTCGGCCTCCGACTCCTCTGGCGGCTGACTCAACGCGGTGCAGATCTTCGAGGTCGTGAGGTTCTCGCTGAGGTCGATGATGCGCGCGACGCGTTCGTCGGTTGGGACCTCGGCCTCCCACTCGCCCGCCATGTTGATGTTGGAGGGAAGCACGCAGTAGTAGTCATTCCGGCAGTTGCCGTCACCGCCACAGGTCTGCATGCACCAGGTTTCAGCGGTTCGGCTCGGGATGAAGCGCCATTCGACACATGCACCCTCCGGACAGGTGTCCGGGTCGCAGGAGAAGACCGTGCAGTAGCCGCCGGGCTGGGCGAGGTCGCACTGGCGCTCGCCGGTCTGCGAGCAATCGGAAGAACCCGAGCAGGAATCCCCGATGTTCTGCGCGCACCCCGTGATCGCCACGGCGGCCAGCAATAAAGCAATACCAAGTCGCATCGTCTAGCGGCGGAGCATACGGGACGCCTCGGGCGATCGCCAATCGCGCTCCGCAAAGCGACTTCGTCGGTGCGGGGCTAGGCTGCGTCCCTGCGAAACAGTGATAGATTCCCGAGGTATTGCGACGATTTTGGCTGGGGGCATCGCTCGTGTGGCTGGTCTGTGTTTCGGCGCTGGCCGCGGACAGCCTCGCCCGCGTCGCTTCGCTGGTGCGAACGGGCGATGACACAGCGGCGCTCGCGGCGATCGAGACGCTCTCCGAAAAGACCCGCGACGAAGACGCGCTCCGCTATCTCCGAGGGCGACTTCTGCTCGGCGTCGGCAGGCCCTGCGATGCGATGGAAGCGCTGGCCCAGACTCCCTCGACCTTACCCGAGGCCATGCGCGAGGACTCCGAGCGCCGCTGGGCACGAGCCGCGGCGCGCTGTGGACATTGCGAAGAAGCGCGGCCGATCTTGCTTGGCGCCGATTCGAGTGAGGTGCAGGTGACGCGGAGGGACCGAGCTGTTGCGGCCGACTGCGCAGTTCAATTGAGCGACCTCGAAACTGCCGCCGAAGAGCTTGCTAGCCTCACCCGGAGCGAACGAGGACTCGCGAACCGCGTCGCGCTCCTCGCTCTGCTGTCGGATGTGTACGTGGAGCTCGGCCGGCCGGACGATGCGAGGGACGCCGCCCTCGAGGGGTGGAAAGCAGCGGTGAGCCCACACCAACAGGCGGCCGCGCGCAAGCTCGTGGAGCGAGCACGACCGACCCTCGCAGACCGCGTCGACCGCGCCAGCGAGCTGACAGCTGCGCGCCGCTTCGCGCGCGCCGTCGAGGAGCTCGAGCAGATAGGCGCGCAAGCGGTCAAGGACGACGCATCGCTCAACGCACGCTGGCACCACGTCTACGGGATGGCGCTCTTTCGCATGCGCACGCGCTATCTCGACGCCGCCCGCGTGCTCTACCACTCGGCGGCTCTTCACGGACCGACCGAAGTCGAGGACGCATTCCACTCCGCTCGTGCGCTGTCGCGCGCCGACAAGGACGGGCGCGCCATCCGCGCCTACCGGCGGTTCGCCGTGCAGCATCCCAGAAGTAAACGCGCCCCGGAAGCCCGCTTCTTGGCGGCTTGGTTGGAGATACGGCTCGGCCGATCGAATGGCGAAAGGCAGATGGAGCGGCTCGTGCGAGGCAAGTCGCAGGTTCGAGGGCGCTGGCGTCGCTCGGCGCTCTGGGAGCTCGGCTTCCGGGCGTTCGAAACGGGCCGCTACGCGCGCGCGGTTAGTCACCTGTCGCAGTACGTGAAGCTCACCACCACCGCGATGGACGAAGCGCGCGGACACTACTGGATCGGCCGTTCATACCGACGCGGCCCAAAGGCCGTCGAGGCGTACCGCGCAGCGATCGGGGTAGAGCCACTGCACTGGTATGCGGTCCTCGCCGCAAACCGCCTCGATATTCTCGGCGTCGAGCCGCCCGCACCCTTCGCCGATGCTTCTTCGCCGGGCTCGGTCGAGATTCCGGATGCCTTCCTGCCCCTGCCGGAGACCTTCGAAGCCTATCGCCGGCTTGGTCTCGACGTCGATGGTGTCGCCTGGCTGAGCGCCCACGAGACTTCTCTCGTGAGCGGTGTCGACAAGGCGCAACGGATCCCGACCCTGGCGCGCCTCTATCGCGATGCGGGCGCGTACCGCGAGGCGATGCTTACTGCGCGCAAGCGAATGGCGTTTTTGAAGAGCAACCCAGCGGCGCACCGATGGTGGTGGGATGCCGCGTACCCGATGCCCTGGCCGAAGAGCGTCGACGCGCACCGCGGCGACCTTCCACGGGGACTGGTGTACGCCACGATGCGTCAAGAGAGCGGTTTTCGGCCTGAGGTCGTGAGCCGCGCCGGCGCGGTCGGTTTGATGCAGGTGATGCCCGAGCTCGCCGCCAAGCTCGCCGGCAAACCAATCAACCGCTACCAATTGCGAGATCCCGAAACCAACATCGCGCTCGGCCTCGCGGAGATGGCCGCGCTCGCCGAAGAGCTCCACCACGTGTACCCCTTGAGCATCGCGGCCTACAACGCTGGCAAGAGCCGCGTTCGGCGTTGGCTCGCCGAAAGCGGCAAGATGGAGCTCGACCGCTTCGTCGAACGGATTCCCTTCAACGAAACACGCAACTACGTTCGTCGCGTGAGCACGCACTACGCGAGGTACTCGTACTTGGATGATCCATCGTCGGGCTGGCCTCGCTTGCCGCGCTTCGTTAACCCCTGATTTGCGCGACGTCGTCTCGCTCATAGACTGTTTGAAACGATTTGGGTTGCCTGTGGGTGAGCCGAAGGCCAAGAGAAGGAACCGTCCGCCTGGACGGGCGCGTAGACGCACATGAACTTCACTGCTGCAGGTCTCTCCGACGTCGGACTCCAACGAGAGCACAACGAAGACAGCTTCTGCATCTTGGCGGAGCACAGGCTCTTCGTAGTGGCCGACGGGATGGGCGGTCATCGAGCGGGCGATATTGCCAGTCGCATGGCGACGGCCGAAGTCAGGTCGTTCTTCAATGCGACGAGCCTCGATGACCATGTCTCCGAGTGGCCTCGCGAAGACGACTCGGATCTCGACGAACAACAGCACCGACTCGTCTCCGCTGTGAAGCTCGCAAACCAGCGCATCTTTCAAGCCTCGATTCGCAACCGTTCCGTGCAGGGGATGGGGACCACCATCGTCGGCGCGCTCTTCGATCGCGGCGACCGCAAGATCCACATCGCCCACGTTGGCGATAGCCGAGCCTATTGCGTTCGCAACGGCGCGATCACGCAACTCACGCGCGACCACTCGCTGCTGAACGACTACCTGCTCGTCATGCCCAACTTGACTGACGCGCAGAAGGAGCGGCTTCCGAGCAACGTGATCACGCGTGCCCTCGGCATGCAGGATGCGGTCGCGGTCGATCTCTGCGTGGAGCGGGTCGAGCCCGGGGACGTGTACGTCCTTTGCTCGGACGGGCTCAACGGAATGGTGACCGACGAGCGTATTCTCGAGCTCGTTCGCACCGCCAACGGTGACATCGAATGGGCCGCCAAAGCCCTCGTGGCAGAGGCCAATCAAAACGGCGGCGAGGACAACATCACCGTCGTGTTGGTTCGGATCGTCGAGTAGCCATGCCGAAGACCTTTGCAATCCGCCAGCTCCTCGACTGCTCGCAACAGGAGTTTTGGGAACGCATCTTTCGATGCGAGACTTTCAACCGGTACCTCTACGACGGGCTCGGCTTCGAGTACGAGCTTCAGGAATGGGACCCCGAGGCCGGCTATCGAAGAGCGAAGGTGTCTCCCGGCCACAAGATGCCGAAACCGATCGCCAAGGTGCTCGGTGAGCACTTCAGCTACGTCGAAGAGGGTTCGTTCGACGCTGCTGCCGAGCGGTACGAGTTCCGCGTCATTCCCTCCACGATGCCGGATCGAATTCGTGCGGGCGGCATCGTGGTCGTCGAGCCGGTGTCGGAGGACCAGTGCGAGCGCCAGGTGACGGTCGAGTTCAGCGCCGACGTTCCCGGGCTCGGCCGGGTGATCGAGGCCTATCTCGTGTCGAGCACCCGCGAGCAGTACGCGAAGAACGCAGCGCTCGTGAACGAGTACCTCGCGGACTTTCGCTAGCGTCCGGCGGGGCGCCCGCCCTTGCGCGGGTCGCTCGCGGCCTGGAGGCGACGCACGGACCCACGCTCGATTTGAATTGCCTGTACGGTCGCGACGTTGTGGATCGGAGCGATCTGGTGGCCTCGCCCGCGGAGCGCGTCTTGGAGCTCGGCGGGGAGCGGGACCAGCTCCTCGACGCGCAGTGTCTCGGGGATCCCCTGGTGGTGAATGCGCGGCGCGGCGACCGCTTCGCCTGCGGTCATCCCGTGAAGAAGTACGTTCATCGCGACTTGCTGCGTCGCGGTCACGATGCGACTGCCGCCCGAGGCGCCCACGCAAAGCACCGGCTCTCCCCCCTGAAGCACGATCGTCGGGGACATGGTCGAGACGGGGCGCTTCCATGGGCCGGGCAGATTTCGATCCCCGCCGACGAGCCCGAATGCGTTGGCCTTCCCGCCGCCCCGCGAAAAATCGTCCATCTCGTCGTTCATCACGATGCCACCAGCCGTGAAGCGCGCGCCAAAGGGGAGGTTCACCGTGGTGGTCACCGAAGCCACGTTGCCCTCGGAGTCGACGACACAAAGATGGGATGTGCCGGCGTTGTCCGGCGTCAGCGCCGCGCCGCGGTTCCACTCGACCGGGAAGTCGTAGTCGGCACTTGGATGTGGGTTGCCCTCGGCTGCCAACGCAGCTCGTTTGTCGATTCGGTCAGGGCTCAGCATGCCTTCGACGGGGAGAATCACTTGGTCGGGGTCGCCGAAATACCGCTGCCGGTCGAGGAACGGCCCTTTCCATGACTCCGCCATCGCATGCAGCAGCGGGGCGCCTGGTTCCGGGCTCTCGCCAACGGCACGCTCGAGAATCGAGAGGCTCTGAATCATGGTGAAGCCGCCCGCGCTCGGTGGCGGCGCAGTGACCCAACGGTAGCCGAAGGCCACGGTTTCGAGCGGCTCGCGGGTTCTCACACGGTACGCGCGGAGGTCGTCCAGTGTCATGACACCACCGTGTGCTTGCACGGACGCGATCATCTCCTGGCCGATGATTCCTCCGTAGATCACTTTGGCGCCCGTCTGCGCGAAGGCTCGCAGCACGCGTGCCAGCGCCGGTCTCGTCAAGAGCGCGCCAAGGCCGAGGTCCCAGTTCGACATCACGGTGTCTTGGCGGAGTTGTACATCGAAGGCCTTGCCCATCTTCGAGAGCGCCTCGCTGACCGTGAAGCCTTCTTCGGCGAGGCGGAGTGCAGGCGCGATGACCTCTCGCAGCGGGAGTCTTCCAAATCGCTCGACCAGAGCTTGGATACCGGCCGGCTCCCCCGGCACGCCGGCGGCGAGGCCACCCAGTTGGGATGGCGCGCTCGCGGGGCCCGGGGATGGTTCGCTTTGGATATCGAACATGGCCGCGTCGGCCGCTCGGGGCGCGCGTTCGCGGAAATCGAGGAACGTGAGCGAGCCGTCCTTTGCGCAGTAGTACAGGGCAAACCCTCCGCCCCCGAGACCGCTGCTCGCGGGGTTGACCACCCCAAGCGCCAGCATCGTAGCGGCGGCTGCGTCCGCGGCGTTGCCGCCGGCCGCGAGCACTTCAGCGCCGACCTTGGACGCCTCGAAGTGGTCGGCCGCGACGGCCTCGTCAGTAAAGGCGGCGGAATGATCGGCGGCTCCGCCGAGCGTGAGACCCGCGAGCAGAACCGCTGAAACCGCCCAAGATGCCGCCGAAAGCCAACGCTTCATCGGTCGCACCTTGCCTCCAAAGCGACCTCGGTGCTACCGCAGAACGTCATGCGCTTCGTGTTCGTCATGGATCCCGTGTCTACCGTCATCGTCGACGAGGACACCAGCTTTGCCCTCATGCTCGAGGCGCAGGCCCGAGGACACCGGGTCGACCACTGCCTCACGAGCGACGTCGGGCTTCGCGGCCGCCGCGTCGTGGCGAGGGTCCGGCAAGCGACCATGCGCCTCGACCCAGCGGAGCCCATCACGCTTTGCGACCCCGAAGACATAGAGCTCACCGATGTCGATGCGGTGTTCATTCGCAAGGACCCGCCGTTCACCGCAGCTTACCTGTGGCTGACTTTGGTTCTCGACCACCTCGAAGGCAGCACACTCGTCGTCAACAGCCCTCGGGGTTTGCGAGAGGCCAACGAGAAGCTCTACGCTCATCACTTCCCGGATATCGTACCGCCGACGATCATGACCAGTCACAAGGACGAGATCTTGCGATTCGTCAGCGATGTCGGGGGGAAGGCAGTGATCAAACCGATCGACGGCCATGGTGGCGAGGGCGTGTTTCTCTTGTCCCAGGGCGACAACAACGTGAACGGCTTAATCGAGGCGGTCACCCATCTTGGTACGCGCAATGCGATCGTGCAGGCGCTGATTCCCGAGATCTACGAGGAGGGTGACAAACGAATCCTGCTCGTCGATGGGGAGCTTCTCGGCGTCGTCGGCCGCGTCCCGAGCAAAGGCGACCTCCGCAGCAACGTTCACGTCGGCGGCTCTGCTGCGCCCGCGCAGGTTTCCGACGCCGACCTAGAGATCATCGAGACGATTCGGCCGCGCCTACTCGCCGATCGACTCTTCTTCGTGGGTCTCGACGTGATCGGGGGCAAGCTGATCGAGGTCAATGTCACGAGTCCAACGCTCATCCAACAGATGTCGAGACTTTGCGGCGAGGACCTCTCGGTGACGGTCGTCGATAGGCTCGAAGAAAAAGTCCGCGCCTACCCTGGCTAGCTCGAGCCAATGCGCACGGCCGCTGACGCGCCCGCGCTCGCGAGCGCGCCGACGCCAGCCGCGACGAGCAATGCCACCGGTGGCGCCATCAGGTCGAGTCCGTCGAGAACGAGCCCCGTCATGCCGAAGAACGACACGAAGAACGTCCAGAAGCGCCTCGATCGGATCGTACGCACTACGAAGTCGTCTCCGCTGACGCCGTCGAGTTGGCCGAACTGACTCGGACGCGTGGTGTCGTCATGCGCGCGCGTCTGGTCGTCCGCGTCGACACGCTTCCCATTCAAGAACAAGGCGGCGACGAGGAGCACCGCGCCGAGCACCAGGGCCAAGATGTATAGATTGATGAGCATCGGCGTCTTGCCCCTCAGCAGGCCCGAACGCCGGGCGCGCCCCAAGAGACCTCGATAGGATGAAGCCCTTCGTCTCTGCAGGCCAGTTTGAAGGCGTCGGCTGCCGCTGAGTCGGAAAAGAACGCGACCGCCACGTCGCCACCCCCGGCGCCACAAGGCTTCGCGCTCCCCGAAAAACGGCCTGCGAGCTCTCCGGCACGTCGGAGGCGGGCTTCGACGATTGGCGCGCCGGCTGCCTCGCCGAGCCCGGCCATCGCTTGGGCGTACGATGCCGCTGCCCTCACGACATCACCTGGGTGGCCCTGAGTGAAGGCTTCGACGAATTCCGAGGCGCCGTCACAGAGCCGAGCCATGTGCACGCGATACGATTCGGGTGCGCGTTCGCGGAGGTCGACGACCTTGGCGACCAGCTCACTCGTTCGCGCAGCGTGGCCCGTCCACACGAGCTCGATGCAAAGGCCCGCCGGCGCGGCCAGTCGCGCCACTTCAGGCTCCTCGTAACGCCGAAAACGGAGGAACCCGCCGAAGGAGGATGCGGCGACGTCGACGCCGCTCCCTTGCGGCGCGATCGCAGCGTGACCCTCGAGCGCGCACTCGAAGACGAGGCGCGTGACCTCAGGTGCTTCGAGCGCGTGGCCATGCGTCGCAAAAACCGCGGCGGCCGTCGCGGCAGCGGCCGCCGCGGAAGACCCGAGTCCGAGCTTGATCTCCTCTCGGCGAAGCGCGCTCGCGTCGACCACGAGCCCGCCGGAAACCTCCCCGCACCTTCGGCGCGCAACCCCGAGCGTGGCTTGCACCTCAGGCGGCATCGAGCCGTTCCCTTCCGACCAGGACACCGTGACGCGCCGGTCGACTGCGGCAACGACCGCAGGCGCGCCGTCGAGGACGGCGTACTCGCCGCACAGCAGCGCTTTGCCCGGCGCGCTCGCGCCCACTCGCTTCACGAATGCACCTCGACGCCAGGACCCGGCTTGGTTACCCAGGTTCGCGTGACTCCGACCGTGCGATCGAGAGCCTGCCGTACGCGGGCCGCGTCGCTCGCATCGCAGAGCGTCTTCACATGAGGTCCGGCGTCCATCGTGGCCCACGCCGAAACGCCGCGCTCTCGGAGCCCTTTCACGGTGTCGAGGGCGGTGAGCGTCTGGGGTGCCCAATACAGAATCGATGGGGTCGACGTGATCGCGCAGCAATGAAAAGCAAGCGTGCTCTGCTCCATTGCGGGCCCGAGCGCGTCGAGATCTCGCTCCTTGATCGCGCGTTTGATCCTTCGGGCCCACCTGGGCGCCCTCGCCAGCCAGGCCTCGTAGTACGGCGAGGTCTTGCGGGAGCGCTCCATCCCCTCGGTCGAGCCAACCTTTTTGGGTCCGGACACCGTTTGCGCCACGATCAACCGGAGATTCCAATGCGCCGAAGGCGCGAGCTGCCGCGCGGCGAGGTCGTCGTCGCCGCGCTTACCCGCTGGAAGCTCGACGAAACCGCCATAGATCGAGCGGGCCGCCGACGCGCTCGAAGCGCGAGCGAGAGCGCTCAAGCGGCGCGGATTGTGCCGAAGGCCCGCCGCCGCGGATGCGGCCGCCGCGAGCGCTGCGAACCCCGATGCGCTCGAAGCTAGGCCTGCCGCTGTAGGGAAATGATTGTGGCTACTGACCCGAGCGCGGATGCGAATCCGGGCTTCGCGCCGAATTCGGTCGAGCATGCCAACCACGCGTGCCGCCTCCTCGGTACTCGCCCGTCTCCCGTCCAAGCGAACGTTGTCAGCCTCGAGGGATGGGTCGAACCGGACCCTCGTCTCGGTGACGAGCTGATCGAGGGTCATCGAGATGCTCGGGACCGCCGGCACGTTTCGTTTCACGTCGGACTTGCCCCAGTACTTGGCCAGGGCGATGTTGGCACAAGCCCGCGCGCTCGCCTCGTTCGGACGGTCACTCACGCGCTCACCTCTGCGATGAACGCGCCGTCCCCGAGTGCGTTGCGGATCCGCTCAGCCGCGTCGCGCTTGGGTGCCAGGGCAAACATGCATCCACCGCCGCCTGCGCCTGTGATCTTCGCGCCGAGCGCGCCCGCCGCCCGCGCCGTCTGGCACATCGCATCGAGCTTGGTCGTGCAAAGCATGAGCGAGCTCAACAACGTGTGATTCAAGTCGAGAAGCTGACCCAACGCGACCAGGTCACCGGACTCGATGGCCAACTTCGCGTTGCGCACCAGCGTCGCGATGGCCGCGAACGTCTTGCCGACCCGTTCCGGATCGTTTTGGAGCTGCCGTCTCACCGACGCGACCATCTGCTTGGTGCTCGACGATTCACCGCTGTAGCCGACAACAAGATGAAGTGGCTTGTTGGAACGGATCGGCAGCAACGGCTCACCACGCACGAAAAGAGCGACGCCGCCCACCGCCGACATGGTGTTGTCGACGCCCGAGGGATTTCCGTGGAAGACCTCTTCCCAGATCAGGGCCGCTTCCCCGAGCTCGGCCCTGGATCGCACGCGTCCGAGTGCCCCGTCGATCGCATCGAGGACCGCGACACCGATCGCGGCCGAGCATCCGAGGCCCGCCCCCGCCGGCAGCTCCGCGGTCGCGCGAACCTCGAGTGGTGGCCGGTTGTCATAGGTGTCGAGCACGGCCGAAAACGCTCGCGCAAGCGGCTCTTCTGCTTCGCGGTCTGGTTCGAGGGTCAGGTCCCAAGGATCGAGGCGGAGCAGATCCCGTTCCGCCACCTCCGCCTCCGCGTGAACCCCCCGCTCGATGCCGACGGCGATTGCCGGGTAGCCGTGAACGACCGCGTGCTCACCGAGCAGGATGACCTTGCCGCGCCCGAAGCCCATCAGCTGCCTCGATCCGTCAGGCGCCGCGTGACTTCCTCGAGCATCTGTTTGGCCTCGTCGTCGAACGGACTGGCGTGGAGTGCGCTCGTCGCCTCGTCTGCGAGAAACGATAGCCGCGTTTCCACGTCGGCTTTCGCTTCCGAGAGCACCTCTGCCGCTGCCGCCACCGCGTCGTCGCTTGCGTCGATCCGACCCCAGACCGCATCGACTGCCGTGCGCGCCGCCCTACCCGGCGCGCGCTTTCGAAACGCACCGATCACCGCGTTGTGTTTGCCGTGTCGAAGATCGTCGCCGGGCTTGCCGGTTTCATCGGCGCACCCGAAAGTGCCGAGGAGGTCGTCACGGAGCTGAAACGCAACCCCGAGCGGCGCCGACCAGTAGCGCAAAGCACGCATCGCGTTCACGTCTGCGTTCGCGAGAACGCCACCGAGCTCGGCAGGGCCGCGTGTCGTGTAACTGCCGGTCTTCAGATCGTGCATGCGCTCGACGTCTTCGTCGGCCATCAGGTCGAGCTGCTGGCCTGCAAATACTTCCTTTTGAATCCGCACGAAGAGCGCGTTCCCCTCGCTCTGTCGGCCCTCTGGAAACCGGCCTTGCAGAAAGAGCTCCCAGCTAAAGGTGGACGCCAAGTCGCCGGCAAGTACACCGAGGCTCGCCCCCAAGTGCGCGTCCCCGTGCTTTTGTCGAAACGCATAGTGAACGGCTGGGCCGCCTCGGCGTTCGTCGTCCTGGTCCATCCAGTCGTCGTGGATCAACAGATACGTCTGCAGAAGCTCGAGTCCCGCGCCCACCTCGAAGGTGGTGTCGACCGCTCCAGGACCGCGCGCGGCTCGGAAGGCGGCCGCGGTCACGATTGGGCGCAGGCGCTTCCCGCCTCGCATCGTCAAGTCCCTGACTTCGGTCACGAGCTCGATCGCGCGCGGTGACAGGGCTTCGGCCTCTGACGTCTTGGACTCGAAAAAGCGCCATAGCAGCGCATCGACTTGTCGCCGGATGTCGGCCATCCAGGAATCTAGATTCATTTGCCCTTGCACCACCCGAAGAGTGTCCTTATTCCGAGCTACGTACACGGCAGGACGCTGCGGAGCAAGCAAGGCGATGAGCGCAGATATCGAGAATAGAAAGGCCGACCACCTCGATTTGTGCGCGACCGACGAGGTCGCGTTTCGACAGCGCACCACCTTGCTCGAGCACGTCCGACTGGTTCACCAGTCCCTGCCCGAGGCGAGCTACGAGTCGATCGACACCCGAGTTCGCTTGCTCGGCAAGGAGCTGCGCGCGCCGCTGCTGATCGCTGCCATGACGGGCGGCCACGAGCGCGCCGCGGAGATCAACCGCGGCTTGGCGTCGATCGCCGACGAGCTCGGCTTGGCGTTTGGTCTCGGCAGTCAACGCGCGATGCAGAAGCATCCCGAGACGAGCTGGACGTACCAGGTTCGTGAGTACGCCCCCGACGCGCTGCTCTTTGGCAACGTCGGCGTGGTGCAGGCGCGCGACATGCCGACCGAGGAGATCGCACGGATGGTCGAGGAAGTCGGTGCAGACGCGCTCTGCGTGCACATGAATCCGGCGATGGAGCTCGTGCAGCCGGAAGGCGACCGTGACTTCAGCGGAGGCCTCCAGACCTTTCGGAGGCTTTGGGCGGAGCTCGACGTGCCCGTGATCGCCAAGGAGACCGGCAGCGGCGTCAGTCGCGAGGTCGCGACGAAACTCCGAGCCATCGGCATTCGATACGCCGACACCTCGGGCGCGGGCGGTACCTCCTGGGTCGGCGTCGAGACGCTGCGGGCCGAGGGCGACGGCCGCGCACTCGGCGAGGCGCTTTGGGATTGGGGCATCCCGACCGCCGTATCCGTTCGATACTGCGTCGACGCCGGGCTCACGACGATCGCGACCGGAGGTGTTCGCACGGGGATGGATGTGGCGAGAGCCATTGCCCTTGGCGCGAGTTGCGCCGGCATGGCCCGAAACGTCTACCAGGCGTTTCTCGAGGGCGGAGTCGACGGCGCGCGGAGCTTCTTACTCCAGATCGAGCGCGAGCTCCGTTCGGTGATGTTGCTCTGCGGGGCGACGACGATCGAAGAGCTTCAGCAGAGCCCGCTCATCATCACCGGCGAGCTTCGCGACTGGCTCGGCTGAACTCAGCCGCTGGGTGGCAGATCGCTCGGCACGGTCTCGCGCTCTTCGACCGGCGGCTCGTATCGGAGGAGATCCTCGACGCGTTCGAGGAGCTCGCCCTCGAAGTGCACGGAGAAACGAGGCTCGAGCAGCTTCGTGCGCACGCGCCAAACCACAGGGTCAGCGGGATCTCGTAGGACGATCGGGTTCGCGCCGGCAAGCACCCAAGGCGAGCTCAGGATTGCGTCCGTCAAAGCCAAGCGGACCTTGCCAGCGTCCCGGTAGCCTTCGAGCCGAACGACGACCTCGTGCTCGGCGTCAACGCCGGCGTCGTAGATCATCGGCGCTCCCACCATGGCTCGATTCGGAACCGTGAGGCGATGGCCTTGTCCGTCACGAAGCCACGTTGCGCGAAGGGAGCGACCCTCGACGGTTCCCTGAAAGCCGTCCCCGGAAACCCAGACACCCTTCTTCACGCGCCGCTCGGCTGCCAATACGCCGCCCGCCACGAGATCGGCAAAGAGATCGCGAACCGACCAGCCTACGACGACCGCCAGCGCGACGAGGACCCAGAGAATCCAATCTTGTCCCTCTGGAATGAGCTCGAGGACGATGCCGAGCAACAGGCCGACCCCGACGAGTCGCAAGAGGAACACCAGCCCGCCCAAGGCACGGCTCAACGCGATGTTTGTCCTGATCAGGCTCCGCGCGCGCTCGACGACGAAGAGCACGAATCCAACTCCGAGGAGGCTGAGGAAGAGGATCAGTAACGGTCTCCGGGGTTCGGGCTCTTCGGGTAGCGCGGGCGGCGCCGGCGGTTGACCGGGCAGCGGCCGCGCAATTCCCGCAGGCGCCTCGATTCCGGTTTCGGCCCCGGTTTCGGCCCCGGTTTCGGCTCCGGCTCCGGTTTCCGTCCCGGCTCCGGTTTCCGTCCCGGTTTCGGTTTCCGTCCCGGTTTCGGTTTCGGAGGGCCACGAGAAATCGATCGACTGAGCGTCCACCGTGGACGCAATCGCCACGAGGAGCAGGGAAGACACGAGCGCGCGAAGGAGAGTCTTCATCACAACACCCACCCCCGTTCGGCGAAGACGCGGCCGAGGGCGCCACGCAGATGAACCGCGATCACGAAGGCGCCGTCACGCTCCTCGAGCAGCCCGAGGTGAGCGAGGCGGCTCAACTGCGCTTGCGCCGTGTTCACGTCCAGGCGGAACAATCGCGCCTGGCCGGCGGCGTCCATCCAGCCCTCGCGCGCGATCTGGTAGAGGTTGACCAAGATGTCGTCCGGAAGCCGCCGGATGCGCGTGTACGGCGATGCGGGGATCGGCCCCACGTGGACGATGTCATCCTGGATGTCGCGGATCGACGCGAGCCACAGGCGGAGCGCGTCGCGTACCAAGCCGCCAGTCGCGTCGTGAAGCTCGAGAAAGTACTGGTCGTAGGGTCGCCGAATACGGCTGGCGCCGCGTGCGAACAGTCCCTCGATGGGTGAGCCGTCGCCGCGGTCGAACGAATGCTCGAAGCCGCTCAATCGATGGCGTGCGATGACCGCCGCTTGAAGCTCCGGCTCACTCAGCGGGGCGAGTCGAATCACCTCGGGGAAGGCGTCCCTTAGCGGCGCCACCGTCGACGCGAAGTTCCAGAACAGCACTGCGCCGTGGGTCAGCCAACGACGTCGGCCGCCTTCCTCGATGATGCCCTTCACGAAGCGGCGAAGCGGCTCGAATCCGCCCGGTGCCATCGACAGCATCCAATGAAGCCCGTCGACGACGACGAGTTGCCCTTCGGGCGCGTCCTGGAAGATCGCATCGACGTCTTCGACAGTCACCGGACCCGTAAACACGACGCGCTTCACGTTTTTCCAGCGGCGGCTTCGAACGATGGCGCTCGAGACGGCGGCCTTTCCGACGCCATCCACGCCCACCAGGGCGACGGAACGCAAACGGCCCCTTTGCTCGGCCGACAGGACACCCTCGGCTCGCCGGATCTCCTCGTCCCGGCCGGTGAGCACGTCGCCCGCTTCCATCGTGTCGGCCGCGAACAGGCGCCGGTAGACCAAGGGGAGGTCGGTTCCCACATCTGGGGCCGCAAAGCTTCCTGCGGTGAGCTCATCGGTCGGCAGCGGCCCCGTCAGACCGAGCCGCTCGCTCCACGCTTCGAGCCGCTCTTCGCCAAAGAGCGCGCGAAGCGCGTTCCGGAACTGGGCCTTGATCCGCTCCCTCCGTGGAGGCTTCTCCGCCTCTTCGATCATGCGGAGGCCACTTGCGGCCCGGCGCATGGCTTCGAGGCGCGAGCGGCTGAATTCGCCCTCGGCGAGCTCGGCTCGAAGCGTTTCGAGGGTGCCGATGGCGGCGTCCTGCATCTCTGACTCGATGATGCCGGGCCAGCCCTTCGCGTCGGAGCGGATCTCTTCGAGTGAGTTGTAGTTCCGCTCCAGCTGGCTGTAGACCATGTCGCGAAGGAGGGAATGCATCTCCTCGGGGACCGCTTCGTCGTGGACGACTTCGAGCTCGGCCGTAGCCAGCTCGACGTTGAACGCGACCACACGCTCGAGCTCCTGGAGCAGATTGGCGAGGGGCTGAACGCGCTCGGCAAGCTCTCGCCGAATCGCGAGGAGCTTCGGAGCAACGCGGCTGTCGATGTAGGTCAAGACGACCTCGCGGAATGGGACCTCGACCTCGGGGAGCGCGCTCGGCAAGCGCCACTCGCCTGTTTGCTGCTGACCCACCGTCACGCGGTATCGCGGGGTGAGGGCCCGGCAGGCTTCGACGAGTGTGTCGAGAAGCGGTGCGATCTTGGTGTCGTCGCTCAGGTCTTGGTAGAGCTCGTTGGTGACGCGCGCGGCTTCGCCGGCGGCCTTGCTCGTCGCTTCGGTCGAGCTTCGAAGCCCCATGGCGAGCTCTTCGCCCGAGAGATCGCTCTCGAGGTGCTCGTTCAGCTCCGAGAGGGCGACCTGAAGCGTGTCGCTCACACGGGCCACCTGGGACGTCGCGCGCCGGTCCACCGTGCTGGTTAGGCGCACGACGTACTCGGTGACGTTGTCCTTGATGCGCGCTTCGAGGCCGAGCAGCTCGAGCTCCATGGCCAGGGACGAGTACTCGGCGGAGCTCGCCTTTCGCAGGTTGGCGACGTCCTTGGTGAGCGTCTCAATCGCGCGCATCCGGTTCGCGAACCGGCGGCTCGTTCGGCGTTCGCGAGACGGCAGGTCCATCGTGCAGAATGTCGGCAGGTCGTCCTTCATGTGGACGTACCCGATCGCGACCGCGCTTGCGGCCCGGTGTGTTCCGTCGCTCGTGATCCGCACCACCTCGTCGAGCGCGAGGGCGAGCTCCTCCTCGACTTCGTGCCGCAGTCGCACGAGCTGGCGTTCCAGATCCGCGTTGGGGTCCCCGCAAACGTCGACGACGTCGTCGTATCCGGCGATCAGGCCGTCGAAAAGGCTTCGGGTGCGGGCCGCCATGTGCCGATCCGCTTCGACGAACAACGCCGCCAACGCTTCGAATCGTGTGGGCGCGTCGTACGACAGGTGGTAGCGCCCGAGCGCCCTGAGCCGAACTTCTCGCTGAGGAGGACTCTGGCCGAAAGCCTTCCGCCAGCCCCGTCTCAAGCGGAGTGCCTGGCGCTGCGTTTGCTTCCAGATCGAATCGCCATCTTGGCTCTCGTAGGAGACCTCTTCGTAGGGCGCGGTCACCACCTCTGGGAGCTCGCCCACCACGGCATCCACGCTGTTCAAGATGCTCTCCGGGGTCCAGGTCAGCTTCGCGAGCGTGACCGAACGGCCGAGGACGATGCCTCGCCAGTGCGCCGCGAGCTCGGACTGAGCCGCCCGCAGCATGGTCACGAGCTCGTCCCGCTCGACGCCGTCTTCGGCCCGCGCTTGAACGGTCAACCGCCGGTGCTGCCGAAGGAACTCCCGCCGGAGGTCCCGGAGATACTTTCCGGCGTCCAGCTGGAACTCCCGAAGCGGCCCTGTAGAGACCTCGCGAACGATGCTCTGAAGGTCGCCGCCGATGTCCTGCATCCGCGAGTTGAGCTCCGCGCTCTTCGTGTGGAGCGGCGCGCCCCAGACATCCTTTGCGCCGACGTGCTCCGGCCACGGTTCGAGCTGTTTCGACGGACCCTCTTCGCCCTCGGGCCGCAAGGATGGCGGCTTCACCGCAAGGTGCCGGGCTGGTGTCAGCGACGTCCGCGCGCCGGTCGTCTCTCCCGCCAGGCCGAGACCCATCTTGAACAGCACCGGTCCGATGAGCTCGTTGATTGCTACGCCGCCGATGATCAGCGTCTCGATCGACGCGCCCAGCTCCCCGAAGGAATTCCCGATCAATGCGGCGAGCAGAATCGAAACCCCCGCCTGTGAGACGAAGCCCGTCCAACCGAAGGCGCGCGTTGCCTCGTCGGCCTTGCCGATGCGCGCGCCGATGTTCGTGCCCGCATAGATCGCAAAGATGCGGATGCCCACCATCGCCAGCGCGAAGAGCGCGACCTGCTGTAGCTGATCGAGGTGGAGCTTGGCGCCTGCGAGCGTGAAAAACACGACGTAGACGGGAAGCGAAAGGCGCTCCACTGTTTCGATGAGGCGGTGGCCTGTCTTCGAAAAGTTGGAGACGCCGAAGCCCGCCGCGAGGAACACGAGCACCGGGTCCCAGCCGAGTCGGTCGGCGATGAACGCGACTAGATAGACTACACCGACCACGAAGATCAGGAGCTCCTGGTTCACATAGCGGATGTAGAGGGCCATCAGGCCGCCGACGACGATTGCGCCAAAGGCGATCGACAGCACGATGTGGTTGAGGAGGTACTCTCCGATCCCGCCGTCGATGCCGCCCATGCCGATCTGCTGGGCGACGATGACTTGGGCCACCGCGAATGCGACCACCACGATGACGTCCTTGAGGACGACCACCGAAAGCACGTTTCGGGTCATCGGACCCTCGGCCCGCGACTCCATGATGACGGCGATCGTCGCCGCGGGAGAGGTGGCCAACGACACCGAGGCGACCATCCCGCCCACGGCCAGCGCCGCCATCATGGGAAGGCCTTCGACGCCGGGGAGGCCGATGAACGGGACGGCGCCCGAGATCAACCAGAAGAACCCGGTCATCAATGCGCCGATCGAGACGAGCTGTGCGGCCAAGATCGCGCTGATGGCCCGAAGACCCTTCTTGAGCCCTTCGAGCTTGAGCTCACCGCCCGCGGTGATGGCGATCAGCGCCACGGCGAGGGTATCGAGCAGGCTCAGCTGTTCGATCACGTCGTCGTTGAGAATGCCTTTGTCGAACGGTGGCGGGAGAGCGAGCCCGCTCAAGGCGTTGGCGAAGGAAGGGCCGAACACCAGTCCCGCGATGAGGTATCCGGTGATGTGCGGCAGACGGATCTGCCCGACGAGCCCACCGATCGTGTAGCTCGCCAAGACGACGAAGCCGAACGCGAGCATGCCGCTCGGATCGAACTCCTGTTGGGCGAACTGCTCGAACTGGTAGAGCGCCGCCATCCCGAACAGCAGCAAGATGATCACGGAGATCTGTCTTCGCGCGTGGGTCTCTTCGCCTGGCGGCGGCATGCTGTAAGCGCCGGTCATCAGCGTCTCCAGAACCCAGGTAGGATCAAGGCAAAGAGGGTGAAGAACTCGAGGCGACCGAGCAGCATCGCGAGAGCGAAGAACATCTTACTGATTGCGGAGTACCCCGCGAAGTTGTCGGGCCCCAGGTGGAACGGGGCCGGGCCCATGTTCGAGAGGCAGGTCAGCATCGTGCCGAACGCGGTCGGAGCGGGGACGCCGTCGACTAGTGTGACGAACAGTAGCCCAACGCCGATGCAGCCCATGTAGATGAGGAAGAACGACGCCACGTCGGCGAGGACTTGGGTGCTCACCGCGACCCTGCCCATGCGAACCAGCTGCACCGTGGCAGGACGAAAGCTCTTCTGAACCTGGGCGATCGCTTGTTTGGCCATGAGGACGGCCCGCTCGACCTTGATGCCGCCGGCGGTCGAGCCCGCGCATCCGCCGACGAACATCAGCAGAATGACAATCGTGAGCGCAGTCGAGCTGTAGGCGCTGTAGTCGTCCGTCCCGTAGCCGGTCGAAGAGATCGTCGTCGCGACCATGAAGAATGAGTAACGGAACGAGGTCAGGATCTCGTCGTGGACGCTGAGGTTCAGGATGGTCAGGACGACGACCGCCACTGCGACGATCGCGACGTACCAGCGGAACTCGATGTTTCGTATGAGCCCGCGCCAGCTGCCGGTGCGCAATAGGCCATAGTAGAGGCCGTAGTTGACGCTACCGATCAACATGAAGCACGCGATCACGTACTCGATCGCCGGCCGGTTGAAGCCGCCCACCGAGGCGTCGAGCGTCGAAAAGCCCCCTGTCGACATCGTCGTGAACGCATGACAGACGGCGTCGAACAGATCGAGGCCAAGAACCTTGAGTAAGGCGATCTCGATGAGCGTGAACAGGCCGTAGAGCTTCCAGAGGGCGAACGAAGTCTCCGCGATTCGGGGCCGGAGCCCCTCCGCGCTCGTCCCTGGGACCTCGCCGCGGAACATGTGTTTTCCGCCAGCGCCGAGGTTTGGGAACACGGCGACGAACAAGACGACGATGCCCATACCGCCGAGCCACTGAATCAGCGAGCGCCAAAGCAGAAGCGGGCGCGAGAGCGTACCCTCGATGTCTGCGATCACCGTCGCCCCCGTCGTCGTCAAACCGCTCACCGATTCGAAGAACGCGTCCGCTACCGACATGCCCGCCCCGAGCATGAACGGCACCGCACCGCAGGCGCCTGCAGCGACCCAGATCAGGCTCACCGCTAGGATTGCCTCTCGCCGGGTGATTCGCTCCGAAACGTACCGCTTGCCGTAGAGGAACGTCCCAAGGCCAAACGCGCACACGATGATCGCCGACAGCGCGAGCTCGGCGGCGCCACCTTGCGGCCGCACCGGATCGGGCGCGAACTGGTCCCAAAGCATTCCGACTCCGGCGCAGAGCGCGATCATCACGCCGATGCCCAACACCACCGCGCCGACCGGTCGAATGACGCCCCGAAAATCTCTTGCTTGGCTGCTCAATCGCCCCTCGGTCGGAAAAGCCGCTCGACGGTGGGTCGGGCGTCTTTGGTGGTCATCAAGATGACCCGGTCGCCTGGGTGCACGACGTCCTTGCCGTGTGGGATGATCACGTCGTCTCCGTGCACGATGGCCGCGAGCAGGGAGCCGCGCGGCAGGTTCATCCGGTGCAGGGGCTTGTTGACGGCGCGGCACTTCGGGCTGGCAGTGAGCTCGACGACTTCGGCTTGCCCGTCTTCGAGGACAGTGAGGCTGTGAAGCCCGCCACCTCGCGAGAAACGGAGGATCTGGTCGGATGCCACGGTGCGTGGAGACAGAACGATGTCGACCCCGAGCTGGCGATAAATCGTCGCGTAGTCGGCGCGCTGCACGATCGTCGCCGTTCGCTTGCAGCCCGCGCGCTGGGCGAGCAGGGCTGCCATGAGGTTGATCTCGTCTTGTCGCGTGACCGCCGCGAACAGGTCGTAGGTGCCGACTTCCTCCTCGTCGAGAAGCGCGCCGTCGGTGCCGTCGCCGTGGACGACCTCGATGCCTTGGAACTCCGCGCTGATCTCTTCGGCAACCTCGAGGTCGCTCTCGATCATCATGACGGTTGCGCCCTGGGACAGGAGCTCTCGCGCCAGCGCCTTGCCGACGACCCCTCCGCCGACGATGCACACGCGCTTGGCCTCGCGCTCCTTGCTAAAGAGGCGCTCGGCGGCGAGCACACCTTCGGGCCGTCCGATCAGATAGACCCGGTCGCCTTTCACCAGCACGTCGGCGCCGCCGGGCACGAAGAGCTCTCCATCTCGAACGACCGCGCTCACCAGGGTGTGCGGCGGGAGCTCGACCGACGACAGGGGCTTGTTGAGCACCCGCGACTCGTCGAGGTCGATCTGCACGAGCTCGACGCGATCCTGCGCGAGATCGACGACGTCGGAGGCGCCGTAGGATCGCGCGATCCGGCTCAGCTCCTGGGCGACCAGCACGCGGGGATTGATCACCACATCGACACCGAGGAGCCCGTACCGGATCCCCTCGGTCCACTCGGACCACGCCGTTCCTTGCACTCGGGCCACGACGTGCTTCGCGCCGAGCTGCTTTGCGGCGAGCGCCGCGATCAAGTTCATCTCGTCGTGGTTGGTGACGGCGGCGACGAGGTCGGCCCTTGCGGCGCCGGCAATCTTGAGCAGCGTCTCGCTTGCGCCGTACCCGACCATCGAGGCGACGTCGAAGTGCTCTTCGGCGAACTGGACGGCCTTGGCGCTCGTGTCGACTGCGACGATGTCGTGCCCTTCCTTGTCGAGCACGCTCAACAGGTGCCGGCCCACCTCGCCCAAGCCAATGATGACGATGTTCATTTCGCGGATACCTCGATCGATGTGCGGGTGTCGGTGTCCCTGATCTCGCGCTGGATCTCGCCTTGGTCCGCGAGCAGCCCGCGGAGGAGCCGCGGCGCGATCAGGTCATTCACGATGATGGAGCCGAGCACCACCGAGTAGGCAATGTCCGCAGGTCCGTCCCGGTAGACCAGCCGGAACGAGACCGCCATGGCGAGCGTGACGTCACCGTGCGCGAGCAAGCCGCGGAACAAGTCCCCGCGCAGGCTCGTGCCCCACGCCGCGATGATGCTTGCCAGCCACTTGCCGGTCGTGCGCAGCAGCAAGAAGCCCACAAGCGCTGCCAAGGTGACCTCGGCGTCGGTCGGTACCCAAAGCGCGCCCGCGAATATCAAGAGAACGATGGTCATCGGCCGTTCGGTCGACTCGAGCGTGCTGTGAAGGAGGTGCCCGCCTCGCGCGAAGTTCACCAGGACGAAACCCATTGCGAGGTTCACGGCGAGCGGCGAAAGCTCGAGGAAATAGGCGCCACCGGAGGCGAACGCGATGATGCCGACCAGCGCCAGGAAGCGAGAGTTGTCAGACTCGTCTCCGGCCAGGAAGAGCGAAAACAAGAATCCGAGCGCTGCGCCGAGAAGCACGGTCACCCACGCCCAAAGCGACGGCGAGTACTGCTGCGCCCCTTTGGCGCTCTCGTGGAACACGCAGAAGATCAGACCAAACGCGAGGATGACCATGATGTCGCCCAGACGTGTTCCGTTCCGAAGCAGCGGCGAAAGGCGGCCGCTAATCTCGTAACGTCGGGACAGGAGGTCGAACGGTTCCGCCGAATCGGCCGCAGCGAAACAGGCCAAGGCTGCCGCGCTCAGCATGGCTAGACGCCTCTCCGACGGGCCGATCTCGTAGGCCTTGTAGAGGACGCCCGGCTCCATGAAGAAGTAGTACGCGCTCAAACCGACGGCGATGCCCGGCAGCAGGTGATGAAGGAAGACGATGCGCCAGGTCGCGGGGTCGAGCTTCTGCAGGCTCGCGAAGTCGAAGTCGGTGCCGCGCAACAGTCCGACCCAGCCCGCGGCAAGCGCGATGACCGGGACGAGGCCCGTCATGTTGTCGAAGACGCCAATGTCCGGGATCACCGGTCCGAGCAGTACGCCCAAGAGCAGGTACTCAGCGCCGCTCACGACGAGGAAGCGGCGCTGCAAACGCTCGACGACGTTGTGCGCCAACACGTACGCGACCCCCACGACGAGGACGAGCAACACGACCGTGCCGAGCTCACCGGCTCCGCCGTTCTTCTCGACACCGCTCGCCGCATGCGCGACGCCCGACATCGCCGCCCAGAGCAGCGGCAATGCGGTCACCATCAGCCTCCCCGCCATATCCGCCTAATTGTGAAGAAGAAGACGCCGGAGCGGTAGTTTCGCGCTGGACAGGTGTTTAGCCGTTACTTCCGAAGGCCTTCGAGGACGATCGAAATGAGCCCCTTGGTCGTCTCCACGGGGTCCATCTGAATCTGGTTTCGCACCGAAGCCAGCGCCAAGGCCTCGACCGCGCCGAGCACGGCAAGGGCACTCACCCGCGGGTCCGAGACCACGACGAGGTTCTGATCGGCCGCCAGTTGGCTTAGCGACATCGCGCGATTGTCGAGATCCGAGGCGAGATCCGAGATCGACTGACGGGCCGTGGTCGCCGGCGCCCGGCGTTCCTGCAGGTAGAGGCACATTGCGTCCGGATACATTGCCAGGGCGCCCACCAAGCGGTTGCCGAGCTCCGCATAGGCGCTCGCTGCCTCGCCGTGTCCGTCGACCTCGCGGAGCCGCTTGTGGCACTCGTCCAACGCCGAGCGCGTGGTCGATGCAACCGGCTCGATGACGGCGTCGACCAAATCCGCTTTGTCCCTGAAATAACGATAGAAATTGCCCTTGGCCATGCCGGCTTCCCGGGCGACTTCGTCAATCGTGACAGCCTCGATCCCGCGGGCGAGAAAGAGATTCAGGCCAGCGTCGACCAGGTCTTGAACGCGCCGGCGTCGATTGAGATCGCGCTTTCCGCCGACCGCTCCTGGACGCTCAACTGGGCCTGCACGCCTTGGTCTTCTTTCTTGATCCATCGACTTGCTCCTAAACGGGGATTGAGCTCCGCGATGCAGGATTATGGGGCACGAGGTGGCCACGTAAAGAGGTTTGGCGAAAATATTGCGTCCGCGTGCACTGATTTGTCGCGAGATTGCGCAAGGCCGAAGAAAGCTTCACAATTCAGGCTGTTAGCCGCGTTTGACACCGGGGGCGCCGACCCCTAAGAGCTTGGCTTAGGATCCGAGGAGCAGTGGATGACCTTGCCAGCTCGCAAACCCGAATGGCTTCGCGTGCGGCTCCCCGCGGGGCCGGAGCACGAAGAATTCGAAGGACTTCGCGCCCGCTTCCGGGGCCGCGGACTCCACACGGTGTGCGAGGAGGCTCGCTGTCCGAACATCTTCGAGTGCTGGGGGCAGGGGACCGCCACTGTGATGATCCTCGGAGAGACCTGCACCCGGGGTTGCCGCTTCTGTTCGGTCAACACGGGGAAGCCGGGCGGCGTCGTTGATTCGAATGAGCCCGAGAATACGGCGCTGTCGCTCGCGGAAATGGGGCTCGCGTACGTGGTTCTCACCATGGTCGATCGAGACGATCTTTCGGACGGTGGTGCGGCGCACGTCGCCGAGACCGTTCGCCGCATCAAGCAGCGGAGTCCCGAGCTTCGGGTCGAGACCTTGGTTGGCGATTTCCGCGGCAGCCGTGACGACATCGAAACCGTCGTGCGCGACGGAGGGCCCGACGTCTACGCGCACAACGTCGAGGTCGTGCCGCGATTGCAGCGCTCGATTCGCGACGCGCGCTGTTCGTGGGAGCGCTCGGTCGACACCCTGCTTGCTGCCAAGGAGCTCGGCTCGCGCATCACGAAGTCGTCGCTGATGGTTGGCCTCGGCGAGTCGCGCGCCGAAGTGCTCGAGGCGATGCGGCTCCTTCGGGACGCGGACGTCGACGTTCTCACGATCGGCCAGTACCTTCGCCCCACCAAGCGGCACGCCTCGGTCGAGCGCTACGTCGACCCAGAGGAATTTGCCGACTACGAGCGGGCAGGGCTCGAGATGGGCTTCTCGTTCGTCGCGTCCGGGCCGCTCGTGCGCTCGAGCTATCGCGCTGCCGAGGCGTTTCTTTCCGACGCTTTGGCGAAGCCGTCGACAGGCGGTGACAAGCCCCCGATGGATCGGTACG
>Ga0316198_10000136_pt1 | contig 32293 bp, 34 predicted proteins | sample OudBieAanoxic_MG_FD_204935 | JGI IMG/M metagenome (GOLD analysis project Ga0316198, IMG submission 204935) | Coastal sediment microbial communities from Oude Bieten Haven, Netherlands - site A anoxic | ecosystem: Environmental > Aquatic > Marine > Coastal > Sediment | place: Netherlands... | reverse complement strand
CGCGAGGTGGTCGTGGCCGCCGTCGTTCAGCTGCAGGCCAACTGGCTGGCCGACTACCGCAACAGCGACGGCATCGTCCTGGCAGAGGGCGCGGTCGGCCCGGAGCTGATCATCGAGGACAGCAGCCGGGTCGATCCCTGGATCGTGCGCCAGGCCGAGCGGATGCGCGCCACGTGCGAGGAGCGCCTGCGCGAGTTCGCTGTGGACGAGGGCCGTTCCTAGCCGCCCCGGTCGCGCCGCGTGACGGCCGTGAGCCGGCTCAGGGGCAGGCCGCGTAGACGCGCTCGAGCACGTTCCTGGCCACGTCCGAGGGGACGCCCCAGACGTTGGTGACGAAGACGAAGGCGAAGCCGCGCTCGAGATCGATCCACAGGCGTGTGCCCGAGTGCCCGCCGTGGGTCAGCACGCGTTCCCGCGTGGGCCACTCGCCCCCCGCGCGGCGCCAGCCCAGACCGTGCTCGATGTGGGAGACGCTCCCGTCTTCGGCGATGTGCGGCACGCCGCTGATCTGCTGCTTGGCCATGTCCTCCACCGCCTGTCGTGAGAGCAGGCCCGGGCCCAGCAGGGCCTGGCCCAACGCCAGCAGGTCGGGTGCAGTCCCGAAGAGGCCCCCGCCGGGCAGCCGGACCCGCGCCAGGAACCACAGCAACAGCTCGGCTACCAGGCGGTTGCCGGCGCCGACGCCGTCGACGGGCACGATGCGATCGCGCAAGGCCCGGCCGTCGAAGGTGGTGTCGCGCATGTCCAGCGGTCCCAGCAGGCGCTGGTGGAGGACCTCCGGCCAGGTCGAGCTGCTCAGGCGCGCCATGGTCTCCGACAACAGGCTCCAGGCCGAAGAGTTGTACTCGTAGCGTGTACCGGGCTCCCAGCGCGGCACCGAGGCCAGCGTCTCGGCCAGTACGCGGGCGTAGGTCGGACGCTCCGAGCGCAGGCGCTCGACGGGGATATCGGGCATCCCCGAGGTGTGGGTCAGCAGGTGCCAGGCGGTCACCTCGTCCCGGCCCTGGCCGTGGAACGCAGGCACATAGCGTGAGAGCGGGGCCTGCAGGTCGAGGCGCCCCTCGTCCACGTACAGCATCAGGGCCGTGGCCACGACCGCCTTGGTCACCGAGGCGATGAAGAAGACCGAGTCATCGTGCACCTCGGCCGTGGGGCCGCTGACGGCCAGGATCTCGCGGCGCCCCTCCGCGTCGACGACGCCGAAGACGATCCCCGGTAGGGAGCCCCCGGCCACCGCGCGGGTGGCCACGTCGAGCGCGGGCTCGAGGTCCCACTCGAGCTCGGGGGGGCTGAGGCGGTGAGCGAGGGCGGTCATCTGCGTCGATGATAGGCGGCGTGACCCGCGACGAGTACATCAGCGCCGTCCGCGCCCTGGTAGCCGAGGGCGAGCGCCTCGAGCGCCGGCCTTCGCTGGCCGCCCTGCGCACCTGGATCGCCGCCTCCGACGAGTTGCTGCGCGCCGCCTGGGGCTCGATGGATCGCTATCACCTCTCGTGGCTGATGGTGGGCCGGCCGGCCGACGCCGTGCGCGGCCGGGCCATGACGCCCGCCGAGGAAGCGGCCTACGTGCGCGAGGTGGCCGCGGCCAAGACGGCCGCCCTGCGCATGAGCCTGAAGGCCGTCGAGGTCGACGGCATGCCCTTCCTGGGCGAGTCGACCTAGGTGTGCTCCCGCCACGCGCGTACGGCTAGGCGGAACGCGGCCGGGCGCCGTAGAGCGCGGCGCCTACGTAGAGCACCAGGCCCAGGATCTCGATGGGCCCGAACTGGGGACCCTGCCACTCGAGGAAGGGCGTAGCCTCGACCCGCTCGAGGAACGTGCGTGACGAACCGGGCAGGATGGCCATGGCCACCAGCCAGGTCAGCACCAGGCCCACCAGCCAGGCGCCGGCGGCGATGAGCGCGGCCAGCAGCGGCGAGGCCCGCACCTGCCACAGCACCGCGCCGATGGCCCAGCCGCCCACCACCGCCACGGCCAGCACGCCGGGGAACTCGAGGATGCCCTTGACCAGGGCCCAGACGACGGCGGCCAGGAGACCGATGAGCACCGTCTCAGCCAGGGCCACGCCGAGGGAGCGGGGCCGGAGACGCGCAGCGAGCGATGGCCGGCGCTCGAGCTGTGGTGCGGTGCGGCTGGGAGGACGTCGTTCGCCCGGAGTGGTCATGCGCTCCACTGTAGCCGTGTGCTGTTCGTCGGGCCGCTAGACTGATGCGCGCATGCCACACCCAGCCCTCGGCCTCCCGCCCTCAGACGCCACCGCCGGTCGCTCCGATGTCGCGGCCCGGCTGCGTGGCGACTCGCGACTCTCGGCGACCGCACTTGACGCGGCCTTCCGGGTCGACGAGACGCTGCGAGAGCGCTACGACGAGCTGATGCTGCGCCGCTTCATGCGCGACTACGAGCGGCACATCGAGCAGCTGGCCCGTGCCGTCGAGACCGGCGAAGACCGCTTCGTGGTCGTCTACGGCGAGACGCTCGTGCCTACCTATCGCAGCCGCAAGGTGCGCATGAACGACGTGGTCTCGCTGCTGCGCGGGCTGGAGGAGGCTGCCGTGGCCACCGGCCCGGCCGCCGACGCCGAGGTCATCCGCGCACCCATGAACGCCTGGATCGAGCGCATGCGCCATCACCGCCGCCTGCCCGGCGACCACAAGGGCAACGCCGCGGTGCGCTTCGTCTGGAAGGGCGCCGGCTTCGGCGACGACACGGTCGTCTGATGACCATCAAGTGGGTCGCCAGCGATCCGTTGGTGATGAACGGCGAGCCCTTCTGCTACGGCACGCGCCTGACCGTGCGCAACCTGCTGGAGATGCGCTCCAACGGGCTCACGCCGACGGAGATGCTGGCCCAGCATCCCGAGCTGAAGCGGGTGGGCATCGCCGAAGCCTTCCGCTACGCGGCCGAGCACCAGGAGCGGTACGAGGCCTTCTTCGAGGACGACGGGACGCTCAAGGGCCCGGGCTTCGACCCCGAGCTGGCGGAGACACTGCCCGACCACCTGCGCTGACGACCGAGAGGAGAGGGCCGGCTCCATGTCCAAGACCATCGGCATCCTCACCGCAGGCGGCGACAGCCCCGGACTGAACGCCGCTATCCGCGGCGTGGGCAAGGCCGCTATCGGCGTCCACGACATGCACGTCATCGGCTTCCGCGACGGCTTCCGCGGGCTGATGGAGAACCGCGCCGTCGAGCTCGACAAGTCGCAGCTCTCGGGCATCCTCACCACCGGCGGCACCATCCTGGGCACCAGCCGCGACAAGCCCCATCGCATGCTCGTCGGTGGCCAGACGCTGGACATGACCGACGTCATCGTCGAGAACTACCACAACCACCACCTCGACGCGCTCGTGTGCCTCGGCGGCGGCGGCACGCAGAAGAACGCCTTCCGCCTGCACAAGAAGGGCCTCGCGGTGTTGACCCTGCCCAAGACCATCGACAACGACGTCTTCGGCACGGAGGTGACCTTCGGCTTCGACACCGCCCTGGGCATCGCCACCGAGGCCATCGACCGCCTGCACAGCACGGCCCACAGTCATCACCGCATCATCGTCGTGGAGGTCATGGGCCACAACGCGGGCTGGCTGGCCCTGGGCGCGGGCATCGCCGGCGGCGCCGACGTCATCCTCATCCCCGAGATCGCCTACGACATCGAGGCCGTGGCCGACGCCATCCGCCAGCGCCACCGCAAGGGCGCTTCGTTCAGCATCGTAGCCGTCTCGGAGGGGGCCGTACCGCGCGACCGCGCCGAGGCCCTGGCCGAGGCCGAGGCGGCCGTGGTCGCGGCCAAGAAGGCGAGGAAGGCCGGGAGCGGCAGCGACAAGGCCATCAAGGCCGCGCGCGCCCGGGTAGAGGAGATCCGGGGCCATCTCGGCAGCGCTACGCTCGCCCTCTCCCAGGCGCTCGAGGAGCGCACCAAGCTGGAGTCACGCGTGACCATCCTGGGCCACCTGCAGCGCGGCGGCACCCCTTCAGCCGCCGACCGCCTGCTGGCCACACGCCTGGGCGCCGCCACCGCCGACGTCATCGCCGCCGGCCGCTCGGGGGTCATGATCGCCGCTCGCGGCGAGGAAGCCGTGCCCGTGCCGCTGGCCGACATCGTGGGCAAGCGCAAGACGGTGCCCCTCGATCATCCCTGGATCGGCACGGCGCGCAGCATCGGGGTCTCGCTGGGCGACGCCTGAGACGGGGCGATGCGGCCCTGAACAACGGGCGAAACGGCTTTGCCCACCGCTGGCGACACTCGTATAGTGGCGGATACGCCCACGGGCGGAGGACCGACAAGAGAATACGGAGGAGGACTATGCGTAGATCCCAACTACTGGTCGTCGCTGCCGCGGCGGCGCTCCTGGCTGTGCCTGCGGGCGTCAGCGCGCAGGACGAAGAGATGGTCGACGTGTCGGGCCAGGATTTCACGATCTTCGGGGCGCCGACCGGCCAGGAGGGCGATGCCATCCAGGGTTTCCTGGATGCCTACAACGCCGAGAAGGGCACGAACATCACCTTCACCGGCTCTGATGACTTCGAGCAGCAGCTGCGCATCCAGGTCGAGGGCGGCAGCCCCGTGCCGATCGCGTTCACGCCGCAGCCGGGTTCCGCCTGTTCGTTCGCCGCGACCGGCGCCCTGGTCTCGCTCGAGGACATGGGCTTCGACATCGACGAGCTCAAGGCGAACCACTCCGAGTACTGGGTCGACCTGGGCCTGTGCGAGGACGGCATGCACTACGGCCTGCCGTGGTTCCCGAACTTCAAGTCGATCGTCTTCTATCACAAGCCCACGTTCGAGGCCAATGGCTACACGGTCCCGGAGACCTACGATGAGCTCGTGGCGCTCTCCGCACAGGCCGTGGAGGACGGCATCACCCCGTGGTGCTTCGGCTACCAGAGCGGCGGCGCCACCGGCTGGCCCGGCACCGACTGGCTCGAGGACATCGTGCTTCGCGAGCACGGTCCCGAGGTCTACGTCGACTGGTACGAGCACAACATCCCCTTCAACGATGAGCGCATCGTGTCCTCGTTCGACACGTTCGGCGAGATCCTCTTCGGCGAGGGCTTCGTGCTTGGCGGGCCCGAGAACGTCGAGTCCATCGACTTCCGCGACGCGGTCATCCCACTGTTCAACGACCCCGCCGGCTGCCTGATGATGAAGCAGGGTTCGTTCATCACGAACTTCTTCAACCAGGCCCCCGGCTACGAGGAGGGTGAGGAGAACGAGATAGGCGTGTTCGCCTTCCCGACCATCGACGGCAACGGCGGCGCCATGGGCGGCGGCGACACGATCCTCGTGTTCAACGACGACCCTGTGTACGCCCAGATCGTCAAGGACTGGATCTCCCCCGAGTGGCAGTGCACGCTGGCGTCACCTTCGGGCGGCGGGGTTGCTCCCTACGGCGGCCACGGTGTGGCCGGCGTCGAGCGCCTGCCGGGCCACAAGGACGTGAGCCTTGACTGCTACGAGACCGAGAATGCCAAGGTCTTCGCAGGGGCCGTCACGGAAGCGCTGGCGACGAACACCTTCGTCTTCGACGGTGGCGACCTGATGCCGCCGGCGGTGGGCCAGGGCACGCTCTGGACCGGCATGGTCGACCACAGCCGCGGTGTTCCCGCGCAAGAGGTGGCCGACTCCATCGAGGCCAGCTGGCCCACGGAGTAACCGTTCTGTAGCTCGTGTCGACGGGCGGCGCCCGAAGCGCCGCCCGTCGAACACAACCGGTCGTCTTCCGTGATCCGCAGTGGGAGCGCCTATGTCCGCGTCAGCGCCTCTATCGAGCCCTGACTACGATCCCGCGAGTGAGGGGCTCGATCCAACCAGTCCGACAAGACAGCGGTTCGTCAAGATCGTGACGGTCCTGACGATCCCGGTCATCCTCATCATCTTCATCGCTGCCGTGCAGGTGTCCAAGGACGAGGACATCCCCAAGCTCCTGCAGGTGGTCGTGGCGCTGCTGCTGGGCGTGCTCGGCGTGTGGGCCCTCTACTGGGCCATGGACCGCAGCACGAACCTGCTCTCGCAGAGTCGCGCACGGCGCCTGCGGCCGTGGATCTTCGCCGGCCCGGCCATCGTGGCCCTCACCTTCTACCTCGTGTACCCGGCGGTCAACACGGCCTGGATCTCACTCTTCAACAACACTGGCGAATCCTTCGTCGGGCTCGACAACTACGTCACCATCCTGACCGAGAGCCAGTACCAGACCGGTATCCGCAACAGCATCCTGTGGGTCCTGGTGGTGCCCGCGCTGTCGGTCGCGGTCGGCCTGATCTACGCCGTCATGGCCGATCGGCTGAACCGACGCGCCGAGACTGCCTCCAAGTCCCTCATCTTCCTGCCCATGGCCATCTCGTTCGTCGGCGCCAGCGTCGTGTGGGGCTTCATGTATGCCTTCCGGCCGGCGGCCTTCGGTGAGCAGATCGGCCTGTTCAACGGCATCGTCGTGGCCCTTGGCTTCGAGCCCGTGAACTGGCTCAACATCGAGCCCTGGAACAACGCCATGCTGATGTTCATCCTTGTCTGGCTCCAGACCGGTTTCGCCATGGTCATCCTGTCCTCGGCCATCAAGGGCGTGCCGGCGGAGCTGCAGGAGGCCTCGCGCATCGACGGTGCGACCGAGTGGCAGACGTTCCGCAACATCACCGTGCCGATCATCTCGTCGACCATCGTGGTGGTCTGGACGACGGTCGCCATCACCACCTGGAAGGTCTTCGACATCGTGTGGGTCATGACCGGGGGACGCAACGGGACACAGGTCGTGGCGCAACAGATGGTCCAGGAGTTCTTCACCTTCTTCAGAGACGGCATCGGCGCCGCCCTTGCCGTCGTCCTGTTCATCGCGGTCATCCCGATCCTCGTGGTGAACATCCGTCGCTTCCAGGCGCAGGAGGAGATGCGATGACCTCCGCACCGCAGAACGTCTCCGGCGAGGGCCGGATGCCGCGCAAGGCGCTGCTGTATGCCGCGCTGTCGATCATCACGATCGTCTGGGTGCTGCCGACGCTCGGTCTGCTCGTCAACTCCTTCCGCAATCCGCAGGAGATCCGGACATCCGGCTGGTGGACGGTCATCGGTGGCATCCTCGACCCCAACACCTGGACGCTGGAGAACTACCAGACCGTCCTCGAGGGCGGCTTCGGCAACGCCTGGATCAACACCGTGGTGGTGGCCGTCCCGTCGGTCGTCATCCCGCTGACCATCGCCGCCTTCGCGGCCTACGCCTTTGCCTGGATGAACTTCCCCGGCCGGAACATCCTGTTCCTGATCGTGGTGGGCCTGATGGTGGTGCCGCTGCAGATGGCGCTCATCCCCATCCTGCGGATCTACACGACGCTGGATCTGAACGGCACGTTCCCGGCCGTGTGGCTGGCACACACGGGCTTCGGCTTGCCATTGGCCACCTACCTGTTACGTAACTACATGGGTTCCCTGCCAGGGGAGGTCATGGAATCTGCGCGCGTCGATGGAGCCAGTCACTGGAACATCTTCACGCGCATCGTCCTGCCTCTGTCGGTGCCCGTGCTGGCCTCGTTCGCCATCTTCCAGTTCCTGTGGGTCTGGAACGACTACCTCGTGGCCCTGGTGTTCCTGGGTCCCGACCCACGGGTGGCGGTGCTCAACGTCGAGCTGGCCCAGCTGGCCGGCCGCGGCGAGGGCGCCTTGAACCTGCTGCCGGCAGCTGCCTTCGTGACGATGCTGTTGCCGCTGGCCGTGTTCTTCGGCCTGCAGCGCTACTTCGTACGCGGTCTGACCGCCGGCTCGGTCAAGGGCTGACGCCGACGCTGACATCGCTACACCGTCGAGTGGGCGCGACCTCGAGCAGGGGTCGCGCCCACTGACGTGTCCGGTCCGTCATCGGCCCGACGGGAAGCCCGGTGTACGATTGCTTCATCATGTCTGACCCGACCATCACCAACGACTCCATCGGCCCCACCATCGCCCCCTCCGAAGACGAGGCGCCGAAGATCGATCCGGTCGTGCGCTCTCGTGAGCTGGCCGTGCTCGATGCCCTGCGCACCGTGGTCGACCCGGAGATCGGCATGAACGTGGTCGAGCTGGCGCTCATCAGGCAGGTCATCCTGGGCGACGAGCTGACCGAGATCAAGATGATCCTGACCACGCCCTTCTGTCCCTACGCCGGCTCCATGATCCAGCAGGTCAAGGAAGCGGCCGAGGAAGCCGAGGGCCACGAGGTCAAGGTCACGCTCCTGGCCGAGCGCTGGGATCCGCGCGACGCCGGCCTGACCTGGTGACCGGCATCGCGGGGCCACGCTCGTGAGCGAAGAGGCACCATCGGCGCAGCGTGAGGCCATCGCCGGCAGCGCTGTCGCTACGGGCAAGGGCGATGACGGCACCACCGGCCTGCTCTACGGAGGGCGCATCACCAAGGACGACGCGCGCACCGAGGCCTACGGCACCATCGACGAGGCTGTCGCAGCGCTGGGCCTGGCCCGCGCCGAGGTCGGCGCCCTGCGCGAGGCTGACCAGCTGCCGACGGCTGTCGCGCACTTCGGCGAGATGCTGCTGACGATCCAGCGCGACCTCTTCGTGGCCGGCGCCGAGCTGGCCACGAACCCCAAGGCCTGGGAGCGGCTGGAGGACGGCCTCACACGGGTCGACGAGGCCATGCTCTTGCGGCTGGAGGGCATGCTCCGCGAGGCCGAGGCCAGCGTGGAGATGCCGCGCGAGTTCACCGTGCCCGGGGCCGACCGACTCTCGGCAGCGCTCGAGCTGGCGCGCACCGTGATCCGCCGGGCGGAGCGACGCGTCATCGCCCTTGACAGCGAACGGCTGGTCCCCGGCGCCTGGCTCATGCCCTACCTCAACCGGCTGGCCGACCTGCTGTGGGTGCTGGCGCGGCTCGCGGAGCGGGCGCTCGGGGCGAGCACGACGAAGGTGCGCGTCTAGACCTTCTGGCGAGGCTCGCTAGAATCAGTCGTCCATCAGGCCTGCCCGCAGGCCAAGGCGAAAGGAACCCAACGATCGTGCAGTCACGCGACAACGACCCCTACAACCGGACCCAGGCGCCGGCCGGCACGCCCGAGCAGGCGAATCGACAGGGCAGCACCGAGACCTTCGGCGCCTTCGAAGCGAGCCCGCCCCGCGAAGGCTTCCTCACCGGCAGCTTCCTGTGGATGTTCGTGGGCGTCCTTCTGAGCGCTGCCGCGGCCGTCTTCGTCATGGGCAGCCCGACGCTGCTCCAGACGGTCACGGACTACTACCTGCTGGTGGCCATCGGTGGCCTGGGCCTTGCCTTCGCCATCATGTTCCTGGCGCCGCGCATCTCGCCGGTGCTGGCCCTCGGGCTCTTCTTCGTCTATGCGCTGACCATGGGCCTCGTGCTGGGGGTCATCGTCTACGGCTTCACTTACGACCCCACGGCGCCCGGCAACATCTCAGCCAGTGGCGTGAGCGGCGTGGTCTCAGCGTTCCTGGGCGCGGCGGCCATCTTCGGTGGCGCAGCAGTCTACGGCTACGCCACCAAGCGCGACCTGACGAGCCTCGGCGGCATCCTCTTCATGGGCCTCATCGGGCTCATCGTGGTCATGATCGTGCAGCTCTTCCTCTTCCCCGGCAACAGCCTCATGAACCTGGCCATCGGCGTGGTCGGCGTGGTCATCTTCACCGGCCTCACGGCCTGGGATGTGCAGAAGCTCAAGAACGGCGCCATGCCCAACATCAACAAGGACTCGGCCACGGTCATGGGCGCGCTGATGCTCTACCTCGACTTCATCAACCTGTTCCTGTTCATGCTCCGCATTTTCGGCAGCAGTCGCTGATGTGAGCGCCCCGGATGCCGTGCGTGCCGATGTCGCCATCGTCGGCGCCGGCATCGTCGGCCTGGCCTCGGCCCTGCGCCTGCTCGAGCGCTTGCCTGACCAGCGCGTGGTGCTCCTGGAGAAGGAAGCCACCGTCGCCTCCCACCAGACGGGACACAACAGCGGCGTGCTGCACGCGGGCCTCTACTACGAGCCGGGCTCGCTCAAGGCCCGACTGTGCCGTGAGGGCAAGGCCGAGCTGGAGGCATACTGCGAGGCGCGGGGCGTGCCTCTCGAGCGAACGGGCAAGCTGGTCATCGCGCGGGACGAGTCCGAGCTTGGGCGATTCGCTGCGCTGAGGGAGCGCGCCCGGGCCAACGGCGTGCCGGGTCTCGAAGAGGTCGGTCCCGAGCGCATCCGCGAGCTCGAGCCGCACGCGGTCGGGCGTAGGGCGCTGTGGAGTCCGGGCACGGGCGTGGTCGATTTCCAGGCCGTGGCCCGAGCCTTCGCCCACGACATCGTCGAGCGTGGCGCGGTCATCGACACGCGGCGGGAGGTCCGCTCCATCGAGCGTCGCGGCGAGGAACTGGTCCTGGCCACCAGCCGCGGCGACCTTGTGACGAGGTTCGTCATCGGCTGTGCCGGCCTGCAGGCAGACCGCCTGGCGGCCATGAGCGGCGATGCCGGCGACGACCGACCGCGGATCGTGCCCTTCCGCGGCGACTACTACACGCTCAAGCCCGAGGCACAGCACCTGGTACGCGGGCTCATCTACCCGGTGCCCGACCCGGCCTTCCCCTTCCTGGGCGTGCACCTCACCCGGTGCATCGACGGCAGCGTGCTGGCCGGGCCCAACGCCGTGCCGGCCACTGCGCGCGAGGGCTATGGTCGCCTCGACGTGTCGCCTCGCGACGTGCTCGACACGCTGGCCTACCCAGGCTTCCGCCGGCTGGCCCACCGTTTCTGGCGCGTGGGCGCCCGGGAGCTCTGGCGCGACTGGTCCAAGCGCGCCTTCCTGGCCCAGCTGCGGGCGTACGTTCCGGCGCTGAGCGCGTCTCACCTGGACTTCGGACCCTCGGGCATCCGGGCGCAGGCGATTCGGCCCGACGGGTCGATGGTCGACGACTTCCTGCTCGATGGCTCGGATCGGGTACTGCACGTGCTCAACGCTCCGTCGCCCGCAGCCACGTCCGCGCTGGCCATCGGCCGGGTGCTGGCAGGGAAGGCCGTCGACCGCTTCGGCCTGTAGGTCCCAGGCCTCTGGACGGCGTTTCGTACCCCCTGCGGGCGGTCTGAAGCGCGTGTAGTCTTGCCAAGCCTGTCAGCCATCGATGAGGTCGTGACATGACGTGGGAAACCCAGGGTCCCGCGGCGCCGCAGGATCCGCGGGCGCCCGATGCCCAGCAGCAGCCGGACCAGGCAGCGCCCGGCTATCCGCCGCCCGGCCAGCAGCCGCCGCCGGGCCAGCAGCAGCCGCCGGGCCAGCAGCCGCCACCGGGCCAGCAGCCGCCACCGTATGCCCCGCCGCCGGGCCAGCAGCCGCCACCGTATGCCCCGCCGCCGGGCCAGGCTCCGCCGCAGGGTGACCCCTGGGCCAGTCAGCAGCAGGGACCCTACACACCACCGCCACCACCGCCACCCGGCCAACAGGCGCCGGAACCGATGTGGCAGCCGCCGCCCGCGTACCCGCTGGCGCCGGACGCCTACCCGGTCAACATCTCCTTCGATCGTGAAGCGCAGATCAACCGCCTGTGGGGCATCCCCATCGTCGGCCAGCTCGTTCGCTGGGTCCTGCTCATCCCCCATTTCATCGTGATGTTCCTGGTGGCCATCGTGGCTGCCATCCAGCTGCTTGTGGCCTGGATCCCGGTGCTCATCCTGGGTCGCTTCCCGGGTTGGGGCTACCGCTGGATCGGTGGCCTGCTGGGGTACTCGCAGCGCGTCTTGGCCTACTCCCTGTTGATGACCGGCACCTACCCGCCGTTCTCGCTGTCAGGCGAGGACTACCCCATCACCGTGCGCTATGACGAGGGCGTGCGCATCAACCGCCTGTGGGGCATCCCCATCATCGGCCACCTCGTACGTGCGCTCGTGCTCATCCCCCACTTCATCGTGCTCTGGGCCCTGTTCATCCTGGTCTGGTTCCTGGCGCTCGTGGTGTGGGTGCCGGTGCTCATCCTGGGCCGACAGGCCGACCTCATCTACACCATCGTCGGCGGCTCCTACCGCTGGCAGCTGCGCACGGTCGCGTACCTGTTCATGATGGTGGACCGTTATCCACCATTCTCACTCGGAGAGGACGACCCGCGACTGTGACCGACCCCAACAACGACAACGACAGCACCGACACACCCTCGGGCGAGGACCAGGCCGACGAGGCCAGGGCCGACCAGCTCGAGGGAGCCCTCGAGGCGGCCGAAGCTACGCTGACCCGGACTCCCGAGGTCGACTACCTGCTGGTAGCGGACCGGGCCGAGGTCGTCAACGGCAAGCTCTACCTCATGGGCGGCAGCTGGGATCGCATCCAGCCGCAGCAGTTCCCGCACCGCATGATGCTGGGCATCGCCCTGGGCGTGCGCATCCCCTTCGCCTACACCGACGACCAGCACACGGTGGCCATCGAGCTGCTCCACAACGACACGCGCATGATCGGCTTCGAGGCCAAGCTGGCCACCGGCCGGCCGCCGGGCATGGCGGGCATGGACATGCTCGTACCCATGGCCTTCAACATCCCCGTCGCCATCCCCGGCGAGGGGCAGGTCACGCTCAAGGCCGTCATAGACGGTGCCTCGGGCCGTCGCCACGAGATCAAGGTCATCCAGCGCCCGCAGCAGCAGCAGAGCCCCATCCAGCAGGCGTAGTCGCGCCGGCCGGACAAGGAGCGGACGGCCAACCGTTACGCGCTCCGACCCACGCGCCCGCACCTTCTTGTCAGCTGGCGCCGCACGTGCCCCTAGACAGCGACGCTACGTCTCTCCACCCATCTCGATGCATGGCCATGCATTCGCGATCCCGGCCGTCTTGGGTGGACATGCAGCGCGAATGCATCCTCATGCAGCAGGCCACGGCTGCCTGGGTCGGCGATCCGCCGAAGGTGCACCCAGGGGGCCAACTGACCAAGGGCCGGGCCAGCCGGACAGCAGCAAGCCGCCGCGCCGCGCCCCTCGTTGACGCTCGGGCCCGGCACGTCTAGACTTAATCCTGACGAAATCAGTCGGAATTGCCGGGCGAGCACGCCCCGGGGCGCATCCACCCCGCGGCTCCCCAGTCCGCTCGGCGACCTGGAGACCAGCGCAAGCATCGTGAGCACAACCGTCCCTTCCTCGGGATCCCTCCACTTCTCCACGCGTGGGGAATATGGCGTGCGCCTGATGGTCGAGCTTGCCCGCCACTACGGCTCGGGTCCGGTCAGCCTGAGTGAGATGGCCGAGCACGAGGACCTGCCCCGCCCGTACCTCGAGCAGCTGGTCGTAAGCCTGCGTGAGTCCGGGCTCGTGACCAGCACCCGCGGCGCCCGCGGCGGCTACGAGCTGTCCCACCCACCTGCCGAGATCCGCATGAGCGAGGTCATCACCGCCCTCGAGGGGCCCGTCGCCCCCATGGTCTGCGCCAGCGATGACCCACATCACGCCGACACCTGCGTGCGCGCCGGCTTCTGCAACGTCGAGCGCCTCTGGCAGCGCGTCCGCGACGCCATCGTCACTGCCCTCGACTCCATGACCCTCGAAGAGCTCGCCGCGCCCACGCCCGGTCATCCAGCCCACCCCCAACCGGCCCTTGTGGCCGTCCAGCCGCTCGCCGAGCGAAGTACCAAGGAGCCCGTCGCCCAGCCATGACCAACGACACCGCCACCATGCCCGCCGCCGAGCTCGAGAGCGCGGCCTACGATCGAGAGCTGGTCATCCGCGACCTCCACGTGGTGCCTGCCGCCAACCCCGACATCGAGATCCTGCGCGGCATCGACCTCGAGATCCGCAAGGGCGAGGTCCACGCCATCATGGGCCGCAACGGCTCGGGCAAGACGACCCTGGCCTACGCGCTGATGGGGCATCCTTCCTACGAGGTGACCAGCGGCGAGGTCATCTGGAAGGGCGTCAACGTGCTCGACCTCAGCCCTGACAAGCGCGCGCGCCTGGGTCTCTTCCTGGCCTTCCAGTACCCCACCGCTGTGCCGGGCCTGTCGGTGGCCTCCTTCCTGCGCACCGCGCTCAACGCCCGCAGGCGCGGACTCGAGGAAGGCGACGGCGACATCGATCCCAGCGACGCCACCAAGGGCGGCATCAAGATGGGCGAGTTCCGCAAGCTCATGCGCGACAAGATGGAGTTGCTCCGCCTCGACGATTCCTTTGCCGGCCGCTACGTCAACGAGGGCTTCAGCGGCGGCGAGAAGAAGCGCCTCGAGATGCTGCAGATGGCCATCCTCGAGCCCGAGTTCGCCGTCCTTGACGAGACGGATTCCGGCCTCGACATCGACGCCCTGCGCATCGTGGCCGAGGGTGTCAACGCCCAGCTCAGCCCCGACCTGGGCGTGCTCCTGATCACCCACTACCAGCGGCTGCTCAACTACATCAAGCCCGATCGCGTGCACGTGCTGGCGCACGGCCGCATCATCGCCAGCGGCGGCAAGGACCTGGCGCTTCGACTCGAGGAGGAAGGCTACGCGCCCATCCTGCGCGAGGCCGGCTTCGACGTCGACGCCCTGGACGAGGATCCCGAGATCGAGCACCTCGAGGAGCAGGAGGACTAGGCGACCGCCGGTCACAGCCGACCGGCGATGCCACACACGACCCCATGAACGCCTCCTTCCCGCTGGACCCCGAGGCCATCCGCCGCGACTTCCCCATCTTCGAACGGGAGTTCCACGGCCGGCGTCTGGCCTACATGGACTCTGCTGCCACGGCCCTCAAGCCACGCGTGGTGGTGGAGGCGATGAACGAGTACAACACGCGCTACAGCGCCAACGTCCATCGTGGTATCTACACCATCGGTGAGGAGGCCACGGCGGCCTACGAGGGCGCCCGCGAGAAGGTCGCCCGCTTCATCAACGCCCCCGACCCGCACGAGGTCGTCTTCGTGCGCAACGCCACCGAGGCCGTCAACCTCGTGGCCTACGCCTGGGGTCGCAGCAACATCGGCCGTGCCGACGCCATCGTCACGACCGAGATGGAGCACCACTCCAACCTCGTGCCCTGGCAGCTGCTGGCACAGGAGAAGGACGCCGACCTCGAGTTCGTGCCCTTCGACGCCAGCGGCCGGCTCATCGGCGACAGCTACGAGGTGCTGCTGCGGACCAGGCCCAAGCTGGTGGCCTTCACCCACAAGTCCAACGCGCTGGGCACCCTCAACGACGTGCGCTCGATGGTGGCGCAGGCGCACGAGGTCGGTGCCCTCGTGCTGGTGGACGGCGCGCAGGCCGTGCCCCACCTGCCGGTGGACGTGCAGGACATCGGCGCCGACTTCTACGTCTTCAGCGGGCACAAGGTGCTGGGTCCCGGCGGCTCCGGAGCGTTGTGGGCCCGTCGCGAGCTGCTGGAGGCGATGCCGCCCTTCATGAGTGGTGGCGAGATGATCCACTCGGTGCATCTGCGGCACTCCACCTTCGCCGACATCCCCCACAAGTTCGAGGCCGGCACACCCGATGTGGCGGCAGCCATCGGCCTCGGCGCGGCCGTCGACTACCTCACAGCCCTGGACATGGAGAACGTCGCCGCGCACGAGGAGCGCCTCACGGCCTACGCGCTGGAGCTGCTGCCGCGCGAGGTACCCGGCATCCGCATCCACGGGCCGGCCGAGCCGGCCGATCGTGCCGGCATCGTCACCTTCACGCTGCCCGAAGCGCACGCCCACGACGTGGCCACGCTGCTCGATCGCGAAGCCATCGCCATCCGCGCCGGCCACCACTGCACGCAGCCGCTGCACGAGCGGCTGGGCGAGACCGCCACCGGCCGCGCTTCCTTCAGCGTCTACAGCTCGACCGATGATATCGATCGCCTCGCCGTCGGCCTACGCGGTGTGCAGCGCATCTTCGGCCGCTCGCCGGCTGTCGCCGGAGCCTAGGAACCCCCCCCGCATCGAGTACCCTTCACGAGCCCATGGACGACCTCTATCGCGACGAGATCCTCGAGCACTACCGCGAACCGCACAACTTCGGCACGCTCGATGCGCCTGACGCATCGTACGAAGGCCACAACCCGCTGTGCGGCGACCGCATCACCATCATGCTCTCGGTGGACGACGCCGGGAACGTCAGCGACGTGGCCTTCAGCGGCCGCGGCTGCGCCATCAGCCAGGCCAGCGCGAGCATGCTCACCGACGAGGTCAGGGGCCTCCCGCTGGCCGAGGTCGAGGCCATGAAGAACCAGGACATCCTCGATCTGCTCGGCATCGAGATCAGCCCGGCGCGTCTGAAGTGCGCGCTGCTCTCGCTCGATACGCTCCACCACGCGCTCGACGAGCGCGACGGCGAAACCGCGGCAGCAGCGGGCGGGGCCGGCTCATGACCACGCCGTCCGTGCCGCTCACCAGGGGGTCATGCGCTAGTCGCCGGCCGGCCGCAGGGGCCGGTGACTGACGACCAACCAAGTCCATCGCATCGACAGCCCGAGTCGACCAACCACGGAGTCACACCCCCGATGACCAAGACCTACCGGGACCTCCTCGCCGAGGCGCGCGAGCGGGTCCGCGAGGTGACCACCGCCGAGGCCGAGCTCGCTGGCGAGCGCGGCGCCACTCTCATCGACTGCCGCGAGGACAGCGAGTGGGAGCAGGGCCACGTCAGCGGCGCCGTCCACCTCTCCAAGTCCTATGTCGAGCAGGATATCGAGGGCCTTGTCCCCGACCGCAGCCAGCCCGTGGTGGTCTACTGCGCCGGCGGCATCCGCTCGTTGTTCGCGGCCGAGACGCTGGTGGGCATGGGCTACCAGGACGTGGTCTCCATGAGCGGCGGCTTCCAGGCCTGGAAGTCCGAGGGGCGCGCCTGGGAGCAGCCGCGCGTGCTCAGCGCAGAGCAGAAGCAGCGCTACTCGCGACACCTGCTCATCCCCGAGGTCGGACTGGAGGGCCAGGCCAGGCTGCTCGACTCGAAGGTGCTCTTCATCGGCGCCGGCGGGCTCGGCTCCCCGGCCATGCTGTACATGGCGGCCGCGGGCGTGGGCACCATCGGGATCGTCGACTTCGACGTGGTCGACGCTTCCAACCTGCAGCGCCAGGTCATCCACCGCACCGACCGCGTCGGCATGCGCAAGGTCGAGTCGGCCCACATGACCATCAACGAGCTCAACCCCGACGTCGAGGTCGTGGTCCACGAGGTCATGCTCGGGCCCGACAACGTGGCAGAGCTGATCAGCGGCTACGACCTCATCTTCGACGGCACCGACACCTTCGAGACCCGCTACGTGCTCAACGACGCGGCGGTCGAGGCTCGCATCCCGGTGGTGCATGCCTCCGTCTTCCGCTTCGAGGGCCAGCTCACGGTGTTCAAGCCGCACGAGGGCCCCTGCTACCGCTGCCTCTATCCCACGCCGCCGCCGCCCGAGCTGGCGCCCGGATGCTCGGTGGCCGGTGTGCTCGGCGTGGTGCCGGGCGTGATGGGTCTGCTGCAAGCCACCGAGGGCCTCAAGGTCCTGCTCGACATCGGCGACTCGCTGGCGGGTCGACTGCTCATCTACGACGCGCTCGACGGCGCCTTCAGCGAGCTCCAGCTGCGGCGCGATCCGGCGTGCCCGGCCTGCGGCCACGGCGAGCTGCAACAGCCGGTGGCCGACGAGGGCGTCTTCGCCCTGCCAACCACACCAGCTACCACGACGGGAGTGAACGCATGACCGCGGTCCGCATCCCGCCGGTCCTGCGTCAGGCGGCCGGCAACCAGAAGAAGGTCGAGGTCACCGGTTCGACGGTGGGCGAGGCCCTCGAGTCGCTGCTCGGTGAGTACCCGGGCCTGCGTGATCAGATCTTCACCGAGGACGGCTCGCTCAACCGCTTCGTCAACGTCTACGTCAACGGGCGGGACGTGCGCTACGAGCAGGAGCTGGGCACGCCGGTGGGGGAGAGCGACGAGGTCATCCTGCTGCCGGCCATGGCCGGGGGACGCTAGCGAGGTCAGCGTCGTCGTGACCATGACGGAGCCACGTTCCGGTACACAGGTCGACGCCATGCGCCCGCACGCGCACGGCGGCGGCGCCCGGCATGGCGGGCGCTTCCCCTCGATCGTCGACGCCATCGGCTTCACGCCGCTGGTGGAGGTGCCCAACGTCTGTCCCAACCCCAACGTACGGCTCTACGCCAAGCTCGAGTTCATGAACCCCACGGGCTCGGTCAAGGACCGCGTGGCCAAGTACCTCATCGAGGACCTCGAGGCCTCGGGTCGGCTCACGCCGGACTCGATCATCATCGAGCCCACCAGCGGCAACACCGGTATCGGCCTGGCCATGATCGCCCGGCGCAAGGGCTATCGCGTGGCCGTGGTCGTGCCCGACAACGTGACCATCGAGCGCAAGCAGCTGCTCTCGCTCTTCGGCGCGGAGGTCATCGACTCGCCCGGGCACCTGGGCTCCAACGGAGCGGTGGCCCTGGCCAAGCACCTCGTGGAGAAGGACTCGCGCTTCGTCATGCCCTACCAGTACGGCAACGAAGCCAATCCCCGCGCGCACGAGGAGACGACGGCCGAGGAGATCATCGCCGACTGCCCGGAGGTCGATGCCTTCGTGGCCGGTCTGGGCACCGGTGGCACGCTCATGGGCGTGGGCCGCCGGCTGCGCCGCCACAATCCGAACGTGCGCATCTTCGCCTCCGAGCCGCTGCCGGGCGAGACGGTGCAGGGACTGCGTTCGCTCGACGAAGGCTTCATCCCCGAGATCTTCGACCCCACCGGCATCGACGGCAAGATCCTCGTCTCCAACGTGGACGCCATCGAGGCCCTGCGTGAGCTGACCGAGAAGGAGGGCATCTTCGCCGGCGTCTCCTGCGGCGCGGTCATGGTCGCGGCCAAGCAGCTGGCGCGCGAGATGGAGCGCGGTACGATCGTAGCGCTGCTGGCCGATGGCGGCTGGAAGTATCTCAGCGAGGACATCTGGACTCGTGACCTCGAGGGCGAGGAGGACATCGTGGACAGCCTGAACCTGTGGTGAACGAGGAGCATCCGGCGAACGGCGCCGGGGAGGTGCTCTCGTCGGCCGATGAGCCCGCCGTGGCGGGCGAGGGTGCGGACGTGCCCCAGGTCGAGGAGTGGCAGCGGGCCGCCGATAGTGGAGCCGCCGCCAGCGCCCAAGCCGGTGGTGCCGGGCCCGCCCGTGGGGCCGGCCCGCCCTGGGTCCCGGCGTCCGCCCGCATCCCGGCGCCCATCCGCGAGGAAGTCGTGGACTGGCTGCGCGGCGCCCTGCCCAACGAGGGCTGGGGCATCCTCGTGGCCGATCGCACGGCCGAGGACGGCGGCGTGCCCTCGCGCTTCGTGGGCATGCGCAACGCCGCCAAGTCGCCCTACCGCTACTACCCCGAGTCCGAGGAGCTGCTGCGGGTCATGCTCGAGATCGACGATGCCGACGAGGTGGTATGGGCCGTAGTCCACTCGCATGTCGACTCCCCGCCGTACCCCTCGCCCACCGACATCGGGCTGGCCACCTACCCTGAGGCCGTCTACGTGCTGGCCTCCTTCGCAGCCGAGCCGCCCGAGCTGCGGGCCTGGACCATCGTGGACGGCGCCGTCAACGAGGTAGTGCTGGAGCGGACCTAGGGCGCGTAATACACTCAGCCTCCAGACCGAAGCGGGAGACAGAGCCATATGAGCCAGCTACTGGTCATCACCTTCGAAAGCCGGGAGACCGCGGGGCAGGCCGCCGAACGCCTCAAGGGGCTGCAGAAGGCGCACGGTCTGGACATCGCCGACATGGCCGTAGTGGAGAAGGATGCCGAGGGCAAGGTCCACGTCCAGCACGGTGTCGACACCACCACCGCCGGAGGCGCCATCGTGGGCGGCGCGCTGGGCCTGCTCCTGGGCCTGGTGTTCTTCCCGGTGGCAGGGCTCGCCATCGGCGCGCTGGCTGGCGGCTTCATCGGGCGCTCACTGCACCAGAACGTCGACAAGAACCTGGTCAACGACGTGACCAACGACCTCACCGAGAACACCTCGGCGCTGTTCATCATGGGCGACTCCGACTCGCCCTCCGCGGTCATCGGTGCGCTCGATCCCTACAAGGGCAAGGTGTACCAGACCACGCTTGACAAGGAGGCCGAGGCCCAGATCCAGGCCGCGCTCGATCACGAGAAGAAGGACTGATCGCGCGATTCCCCGGGCCGGCCGGCGGCCCGCACCGCCGCTAGGACGCGGGCCGCAGCGTGATCAGCTGGACGGGCCCGCGTTCGCTGTTGCGCCCGTTGAGGGCGAGGAAGTCGGCGCGGCCGTCGTTGTCGTAGTCGAGCGCGATGACATCGTCCTCGCTCCCGCCCCGCACGGCCGGAATGTCCAGCCGATCGAAGGCCGTGCCGTCGCCGCGGTTGAGCAGGATGAGGTCATTGCTGCCCTCGCGTGAGCGACCCTGCAGCACGTAGATGTCGACGTCCCCGTCGCCGTCGGCATCGCCGATCGCGAGGGCCGTGCCGGAGGCGAGCGCCTCCTCGGCCCCGGGCTGGAAGCCGCCGCCGCGGCCGTGTGAGACCAGCAGGCGGCCGGGTGACAGCTGGATGAGGTCGGGCGTGCCGTCGGCGTCGAGATCGGCGAAGGCGGCATCGTGCTCGCCGATGGTGCCGATGCCGCTGGACTCGGTGACGTCAGCAAAGGCCGGCCCCTCCTCGTTGCGGTAAAGACGCACCCCGGCTCGCGGCTCGCGTGCCCGCTTGTCGAGGTAGACGAGCAGGAGATCGTCGCGGCCGTCGCCGTCGTAGTCGGCCACGTCGAGGTCCTCGACGGCCAGGCCGCTGTCGATACCCGGCACTTCAGAAGCTTCGAACGTCGCCGGGCCGGTCGCCAGGAAGGCGCGGTTGAGCGATGGCTGGCCGTCCATGCGCTTGGTCTCCTGGCCCAGGAAGAGGTCGAGGTCGCCGTCCTCGTCGATATCGAGGAAGCGAGGCTGTCGGCCACGGCCCAGCGGCTCCGTCGCGCCGCCGGCGTAGGGCTCCAGCCGCGGCGCGGGTCCGCCCGGATCGAGCCACAGCTGGTTGTGCTTCGTGCCGGTCCCGCGCGCCGCGCCGAAGGCACAGTAGAGGTCGAGCCGGCCGCTGCCGTCGACGTCGGCCGCGGCGCAAGCGTGGCGATCACCGCCGCCGAAGCGCTGCTCGGACTCGGTGAAGGTGCCGTCGTCGTTGCGGAAGAGCCGAGCACGTGCGCCGTGGCGGCCGAGGAAGAGGTCATCATCGCCGTCGCCGTCGAAGTCGGCTGCGACGGCACCCCAGCTCTGGCTCTCCGTGGGCAGGCCGGCCTCAGCCGCCACGTCGACGGCCACGACCGCCCCTGGCAGCGGGCCTGCCACGCCGAACTGGCTCGCCTGCTCGGGTGCTACCGATGCGGGCACGGCTGTGCCAGCCGCGGCCGGTGCAGCCAGTGGCGCCTCGCAGGTCCGCGCGATGAGCCCCTCGTCCACGCGCCCGGCGATCCAACCGTCGGTGCCGGGGTCGCCGCTGATGTCGGTGATGCTGCCCATGCCCCAGCCGCGCCGGCCGATCGAGACGACCCACTCGTCGTCACTCGCGCGCCGGGCGGCGAAGGGTACGTAGCGATGCTTCTGCGCGTCCCACGTCGTGCCGCCCACGCTGACCACGCCGTCCACGTCCGTGACGGCGGTGAGGAGCGTGGGGCCGGGGCCCGGTCGCGGGGCCTCCGCGACCGTCCACCTGCTGCCGTCCCAGCCCAGCAGCAGAGGCTCGATGGTGGCGCCGGCCAGGCGATGGCCCACGGCCCAGCCGCGATCAGCTGTCGAGACGGCGATGTCGGCGAGCGCGGCACCGTCCACGCTGAGGTTGTCTTGGCGCTCCCAGCCCCGGTCGGTCCGCTGTGCCAGATACGGCTGCATGGACGCTCCGTCACTGGCCGTGCCGGCGACCCACACGCCACCCTCGTCGCTGGCGGAGATCGCGGCCAGCGTGGCGCCCTCGCCGTCCGCGATGGGAGGCCGGGACGCGTCCCAGTCGCCATCGATGCGTTGCAGGACCCACGGTCGCTGGTCGCCCGGTGGGCCCTGCAGGAAGCCGGCCGCCCACGTGCCCTCGGCCGCTGAGGAGGCCACATCGGTGAGGGCCGCGTTGAAGCCCTCGGGCCGGATGGTCTCGGTGATGCCCCAGCCGCGCTCGCCGCGGCGCGCGGCGTAGGCCGCCACGTAGTCGACTTCACGCCCGTAGCCCACGGCCCAGATACGCTCCCCGTCGGCGGTCGCGGCCAGGCCCATGAACCCGGAGTCGCGCGTATCGGGCGGCGGCAGCAGCTCCAGCTCGGCGTCTTCGCCATCGAGCCGTAGCGCGGCCGCCTGTCGCCGTCCGCCACCCTGCAGCGAACCGCCTGCCACCCATAGCTCGTCGCCGCGCCCGGCGACACCTTCGGGCACGATGTCCGCGCGCAGCTCCAGGTCGCGCCAGCCGCGGTTGCAGGCCGCGCTCTCCTCGGACGGCTGGGCCAGCATCGGCGCCGGCATGGCCAGCGCGGCGAGCGCCAGGCTGACCGTCAGTCCTCGAGCGGCGTGTCGCAGGCTCCGGTTCACACGCGGCAGTGTCGCACGCCTCGGCTGGCCACCGTGCCGCCGCGGCCAGCAGGCTATTCCTCGCCGATGTCCTCGTTCCAGATCTCGGGGTAGCGCTCGATGAACTCGGTCATGAGGGCCTTGCATTCGGGCGAGTCGAGATCGATCACCTCCACCCCGCGGGAGCGGAGGTAGTCCTCGCCGCCCATGAAGGTCTGGTTCTCGCCTACGACCACGCGCGGGATGCCGTAGAGCAGGATGGCGCCGGTGCACATGTCGCAGGGGCTGAGCGTGGTGTACATCGTGGCCCGCTTGTAGACCGAGGCGTGCAGGCGGCCCACGTTCTCGAGGCAGTCGGTCTCGCCGTGGCGGATGACCGAGCCTTGCTGCACGCGCCGGTTGTGGCCCGAGCCGAGGACCTTGCCATCGGCCACGAGCGCCGCGCCCACGGGCACCCCGCCCTCGGCCAGGCCCTGGGCTCCCTCGTCGATGGCGATCTTCATGAAGTCGTGGTCGTCCACGGTTCCTCCTTTGGCGGTGTCAGGAGCGACGATAGGGCTTGAGATAGGCGCCGGGGTAGGGCACGTTGCGACCGGACAGGGCCAGCGCCAGGATGACCACGAGGTAGGGCAGCGCGAGCATGACCTCGTTGGGGATGTCTTCGAAGCCGGGCGTGATGCGCAGACGCAGGCCCAGCGAGTAGACGGCGGCGAAGATGAGCGCGCCCAGGACGCCGCGGAAGATGCGCCAACGCCCGAAGATGACGAGCGCGATGACGACCCAGCCACGGCCGGCGATGATGTCGAGCGTGAACGTGCCCAGTACCGCGAGCGTGAGGAAGGCACCGCCCACGGCCATCAGCGCACCGCCGATCATGAGCGCGATGTAGCGCACGCGGAAGACGTTGATGCCGGCCACATCGGCGGCCTCCGGGTTCTCGCCCACGGCCCGGATAGAGAGCCCCAGCGGGGTCTTCATGAGCACCCACCAGGCCACCGGCACGACGACGAAGAAGGCCACGTAGGTCAGCCCGTACTGTTCGGCGACCGTGGCCAGCGGGTCAGGCAGGAAGCCGAACAGGTCCCACTCGGACATGGGCTCGATACGCGGCAGGGAGCCACCGGTGAACAGCAGGCGGTTGGCGAACTCGCTGAGGCCGATGAGCACGATGGTCAGGCCCAGGCCGCTGACGTGCTGGTTGGCCCCGAAGGTGACCGTCATCAGCGCCATCAGGGCGCCCGCGATGAGGCCCACGACGATGGCGCCGAGCAGGCCGATCCAGGTGTCGCCCGTCTGGTAGGCCACGGCGAAGCCGAAGAAGGCGCCCGCGTACATGGTGCCCTCCACGCCCAGGTTGAGCACGCCGGCGCGCTCGGTGTAGGTCTCGCCCACGGTGCCGTAGACAAGCGGTGTGGCGTTGCGGAAGGTGGCCGCGATGATGTCGGCGAAGAACGTCATGTCGGCGGCTCCTCGACCGGTGCCGCGCCCTCGGGTCTGTCTGGTGGCTCCTCGGGCTCGGGCTCACCCTCGTCGGGCGGGCGGTCGTCCTCGCGCGTGGTGCGCCAGCGGTACACGGCCAGCGCGCCGATGACCACCAGCAGCAGCGTGCCCTGCACCACGTCCCCGACCTGGCTGGGGATCTGCAGCGACCGCACCGCCGAGGAGGCGCCCACGCTGAGGTCGCCCAGCAGCAGCCCCGCCAGCAGCACGCCGGGCATGGCCAGACCGCCGAGCATGGCCACGACCACGCCGGTGTAGCCGAATCCGGGCGAGACGCCCTCGGTCAGGCGGAACTGGATGCCGGCCACCTCGCTGACCCCCGCCACGCCCGCGATGGCGCCGGACACGAGGGCCACTCGCAGGAGCGTGCGCTCCACCCTGATGCCGGCGAAGCGGGCGCCATGGGGGGAGAGGCCCACCGCGCGCACGCGCAGGCCGGTCGAGGTCCGGCTCAGCACATACCAGGCGACGATGATGAGCACGACCGCGATGACGAAGCCGAGATGCAGGCGCGAGCGGCCGATGAGCGGGATGAACTCCGAGAGCTGCGGGAACTCGGCCGCCGCGGCGATGCGCGGCGACTCGGGGAAGCCGGTCTCGGGATCCTTCCACGGCCCGTGGAGCAGGCCCTGCACCACGAGCAGCGCGACCGGGTTGAGCAGCAGCGTGGTCACCACCTCGTCGATGCCCAGGCGTACGCGCAGCAGCGCCGGCACCAGCGCCCAGGCGGCACCGGCCAGCGCACCCGCGCCGACCATCAGCGGCAGCACGACGAGGGCCGGCCAGCCGTGCACGAGCTGCCCGATGCCGGCGGCCGCGACGGCGCCCATGAGCAGCTGGCCCTCGACACCGATATTCCAGTAGCCGGCACGGAAGGCGATGGCCACGGCCGTGCCCGTGAAGAGGATAGGCGTAGCCTTGTTGAGCACCTCGAGCAGCGTGAACTCGCGCGTGAGCGGGGTGATGAAGTAGGCCTCGTAGGCCGCGATGGGGTTGGCCCCGGCGATGACGAAGGCGCTGCCGCTGACGGCGAGGATGGTGATGATCGCGCCGATGGTGATCATGCCGAAGCGGCCGATCCGGTTCTCGGCCATGCGCCGGGCCTCGAGCGTCACGCCCCTACCTCGGTCGCCCGTCCGGCCATGAGCATGCCCAGGTGCTCGGGATCCGCGTCCGCGGCGTCGATGCGCCCGACGATGCGGCCCTCGTAGAGCACTACGATGCGGTCGGACAGGCTGACCAGCTCGTCGAGGTCCTCGGACATGAGCAGGATGGCGGCGCCCTCCGCGCGCCGGGCCAGCAGTTCCTCGCGGACGTACTCGCTGGCGCCGACATCCAGGCCGCGCGTGGGCTGACTGACGATGACCACCTTGGGGTCGCGCGAGAGCACGCGCGCCAGCAGCACCTTCTGGATGTTGCCGCCGCTGAGCGTGGCCACGCGGTCATTCGGGCGGGCCTTGATGCGGTAGCGCTCGATGAGCTCCTCGGCGTGGGCCCCGATGGCCGTGCGATCCAGGTGCCCGCGGGGAGCGTAGTCGTCGATGCGCTCCATGATCAGGTTGAGCGAGACCGGCAGGTCCAGCACGAGGCTGGCGTGGCGGTCCTCGGGGATGCGTCCGACACCGGCGGCCATCACCGTCTCGGGGCCGCGGTTGACCAGCTCCTGCCCCTCCACGCTGACCGAGCCGGCGGTGGCGCGTCGCATGCCGCTGAGCACCTCGGCCAGCTCCGTCTGGCCGTTGCCGCTGACGCCGGCCACGCCGACGATCTCGCCGGCATGCACGTCGAGCTCCACCTCGTGGAGGGCGGCCAGGCCGTGACCGCCGTGGGCGGACAGGCCGCGGATCTGCAGGCGTGCCTCACCGTCGTGCCACAGCGGCTCCTGGCGATCGACCCCGAAGGCGGGCCGCCCGACCATCATCCGCGCCAGCTCGCGCTCATCGGTGTCGCCCGCCGCGGTGCCCACCATCTGGCCGCGGCGCATGACCGAGACGCGGTCGCTGATAGTGCGGACCTCGCCCAGCTTGTGGCTGATGAAGACGACGGAGAGGCCCTCGTCGATGAGGCGGCGCAGGGTACCGAAGAGGGCGTCGACCTCCTGCGGCACGAGCACGGCCGTGGGCTCGTCGAGGATGAGCACGCGGCAGTCGCGCGCCAGCGCCTTGACGATCTCCACGCGCTGCTGCTCGCCGACGGAGAGGTCCTCGACGACGGCGTCGGGCCGGACGGCGATGCCGAAGCGGTCCGCGGCTTCCTCCACCGCGCGCCGGGCGGCCGTGAGGTCGAGGCGGGCGCCGGCGGCCCGGCCGAGGATGACGTTTTCGGTCACCGTCATCGGCTGGACCAGGCTGAAGTGCTGGGTGACCATGCCGATGCCCGCGGCGATGGCGTCGCGCGGGGCGCGGATGGTGACGGGCCGACCATCCACGGCGATGGTGCCGGCGTCGGGATGCGTCAGCCCGTAGAGGACCCGCATCAGCGTCGTCTTGCCCGCGCCGTTCTCACCCAGCAGGGCGTGGACCTCGCCCCGGATCAGGTCGAGGTCGACGGCGTCGTTGGCGACGAGGTCACCGAATCGCTTGGTGATGCCACGAAGCTCGGCGGCCAGGTCGCCCCGGCCGCCGCTGGTGGTCATCGCTATCGGGGTGTTGCGGCCGGGACTACTCGGGGATGACCGAACCGGCCGGAGTGGCCTCGTTGATGTCGACGCGGAAGAGGCCGCTGACGATGTCGGCTTCCTTGGCCCGTACCGTCTCGAGCAGGTCCGCCGGGACGAGTGCCTCGTTGATGGGGGCCAGCGCTGCGCCACCCTTGGCCACCATGCTGAAGTCCTTGAGATCCTGCGCCGTGTACGTGCCGCCGCCGACCTGGTCGATGATGTACTCCACGGTGGGGGTCATGTTCCAGGTCACGCTGGTGACCACGTGGTCCGGACCGTCGGCCGACTGGTCGCTCATGTTGCCGACCGCGATGAGGTCCTCCTGCACGGCTGCCTCGATGACGCCCGCGCGCTCGGCGTAGAGGACGTCGGCGCCGGCGTCGATCTGGGCCAGCGCGGCCTCCTTGGCCGAGGCCGGGTCGAACCAGCTGTTGATGAAGCTGACCTTGGCTTCGACCTCGGGGTTCACCGACTGTGCGCCCTGGATGAAGGCGTTGCTGATGCGGTTCACCTCCGGCACGGGGATGCCCCCGACGACGCCGATGATGTCGGTCTCGGTCAGGCCGCCGGCGAGCATGCCGGCGAGGTAGGCCGGCTCGTGGATCCAGTTGTCGAAGACGCTGAAGTTGGGGTCGGCCGGGCCGCCGCCGGAGCCGAAGACGAAGGCGATGTCGGGGTAGTCGGCGGCCACGCGGCGGACGGCTTCCTCGTTGCCGAAGGCGTCACCGAAGATGATGGCGGGAGCCTCGAGCTCGGCGACCTCGGTCAGCACCAGCTCCATGTCGCCGCTGTAGCCGATGTCGTCGACGAAGGTGTAGTCGATGCGTCCGGCCTCGGCCTCGACGTTGAGCGCAGTGTGGATCACGCCGTCCCACGGCTCCTCGATCTGCGTAGCGTATGCGCCGAAGACCCTAAGGGGATCGTCCTGGGCGACGACCGCGGACGTGCTCGCGGTCACGGTGAGGGCCAGTGCGGCGGTGGCCGCAAGCATGGGGCGACGCCTGATCATCCGATAGAACCTCCCTGGTGCCGGTGACAGACGCACCCGGGCGGGCGGTGTCCCGGCCTCTCTCGCTCGACGCATCGTACACGGGCCCAAGGCGCGCGGGTCAAGCGACCGCGCGGTTGCGAACGGGGTACGTTCCGAGGCGGAGGCGAGATTGGAGCGAGCGCTAGAATCGTAGGTACATCGCAGGCCATGAGCCGTGCGGCCTGGCGATGGCGCGCCTAGGCGCGCAGTGACTCCTCAGCCCACGCGGTGCGGGCCTGGCGAGCCGCAGTGGCTGCCTGACCCTGAAGCCGTCGAACGCGGGGTCGATGACGAGGCTGCGCGGGCGCGAAGTGAGACCTGCCAGGGTCCCGACGGGATCCATCGCTTCGAAAGGAGACCCACATGACACAAGCGTTGACGGAGAACATCCGGCTCGGCTGGAAGGTCTTCGCCGGACCCGACGCGATCGGGGAGGTGGCCTATATCAAGGAGCGCGAGTTCGGCGTCAAGAGCGGCCGCCTCGTCAAGCACGAGTACGTGATCCCGATCGACTTCGTCAGCGACGCCGCGGACGGCGTCGTCGAACTGAAGGTCGGCCGTGAAAAGATCAACGAGCTGCAGCCGTCCAAGTAGCACAGCCGCATTGCAGAGACCCCGCCCTCGATGGGCGGGGTCTCGATGTGTCTATCTGTGGTACCGGTATCTGCGGCTCAGTCCTCCTGTGGAAGGCCTGACTGCTACTCCTCGTCCGGCTCGATGCCGACGGCGCGATTCAGTCTCCGCACCTGCCGCTCGAGCTCGACCACGCGCTCGCGCACGTTGATGAAGCGCGTGGTGAGCTCCTCGAGGACCGCCTCGTTGGCCGCGACGCGTTCGCGCAGATCGGGCACGTTCATCTGGCGCACGTCCTGTCGGGTGTTGTTGATGCGCCCTTCGAGACGGAGGAGCTCGCCGTCGAGGCGGTCCAGCTCCCTGTCGAGCGTGGCCACGTCGGTCTCCGTCACCTCCACGATGGGCTCTTCGAAGGTCAGCGCCGCGGCGCCCTCGCCGTCGAGCAGCGTGAGCTCGTTGCCCTCGATGGACCAGGACGTGACCATCGGCAGGGCTGCCAGGTACGCCGCTTCGACCTCGCCGGGGGCACCCTCGCAGAAGGCCTGCGTCACGGCGAAGTCCTCGTCGAAGCTCAGGCTCGCGCCGTCGACCTCGTAGGCGCCGCTGAACGAGTTGCAGCCGGTGGAGCCGTTGGCCTCACCAGCTTCCATGAAGAGGTTGGCCTCCACGTCCGCTGGGACGGGGGTCTCGCCGGTGGCGGTCAGCGTCCAGGCGACGCCTTCCGGGCTGACGCTGAGCTCCTCGGCGATCTCGTCCTGGGCAGATGTGAACGCCGGGATGGCGGTCACGAGCAGCGCTGCACTGAGCAGGCCGACGGTGGTCTTGCGGATGGACATCGGGTGTGCGCTCTCCTTATGGTGTGTCGGGACCGACGTACGGTAGCACCCCGAGAAGCCACACAGGCCCCCTCGTTCGTCGTGGGGCCGACGGCTCTCGTCGTTCCAGCCCTATCCGGTCCGCAGGAACTCGAAGGTCTCTGCGATGGAGCGCCATCGATCGACAGGTGGATCATCGGCGCGACAGAAGAGCACGACGCGTCGCTCAGCGTCGACGAAGACCCAGGCGCTCGCAGGCGTGCCCCGCCATCGCTCCCAGTCAGCGCGGACCGTGTGCTCCGACCCGAGGTCGACGGTCGTGACATCGGGCACGGATACCTGCCGGCCACCGGCTTCGGCGGAAGCGACGAAGGCTTCCTGCCACTCGGTCGGCGAGTCCACGCCAAGAAGACCCGGTACGCCCGTGACATCCTCGATGACGCACTCCGCCTTCCTCCGCCCCTCGCTCGTGGTCACGGCACGCAGCACCGTGGTCGCTTCCTCCGGCAGCCCCAGCTCATTGCCGCGAGGACCTCCGAGCACCACGCCGTGCCCAGCCCAGTCCTGCACCTGCCACTCGGCTCCGAAGTCCACGGCAAGACCGGGTTCCGGGACCTCCACCCGCGGGTCGAATGGCCATGCCCGCTGCGGCCCAGGCCACAGGATCTCGAGCGACTCGACGATGGACAGCCAGCGGTCGGCCGGTGGGTCGACACCCTGACAGATGATCCTGGCCACGCCGTCAGGCCCGCTGACGTAGTACTCGTGGATCACGAAGCGCTCCTCGGCGGGAACCAGCTTCGGCTGGTGGGACACGCGCACGGCGTGGCCCGCCGGCACAGACTCGAGCGCGTAGTCAAGGACCTCGAGTTGGCGGTGTCCTTCGAGCATCTCGAGGGCCTCGTGCGCGGCCCCGTCGGCAGTCCTGGCGTTCTCGACCAGGCGGAAGGAGCAGCTGGGTCGCGCGGGCACGTCGGTGGCGAACACGGTCGGGTCATCTGCAGCTGCCAGCCCCGACCAGATACGCCAGTCGGTCGACAGCGTGACCGTCAGGCCGCCCGGGATCTCGACGGTGCGGGATCCCCCGGCAGCACTCGTCGCCGACACCCCGGCCGCGATCGCGCAGGTCAGGACCAGGCCCGTCACGAACGTACCAAGCGCCGACCGCCGCATGTCGCTGTCCCCTCGCCACTATCCATCTCACTCGGCCGGGCCGGTCAAGGGCCGGAAGGCACGATGACGAGCTCTGTTCGAGCGAAGCTGCTGGACGCCCGCGAGAGAATGCGTCTAGCGGGAGGCGATCACGCGCAGCCCGGGTGAGCCAGAGGGGGAACGCCATGTGGACGTTGCGAACGGCACTTGCCGGGGTGATCAGCCTGACGCTGCTCGGTGGGCTGGTCGGCGTGGTCGTGACCCAGGAAGAAGCGGTGGAACCTCCGAGCACCGGCTCCGAGCCATGGGACCTCGTGTGGTTCAGCGATTCGACTGGCTTCGCTGTCGCGCAGTTGTGGGCAGAGACGATCGAGCAGGAGCTCGGCGTCGAGGTCCGCGTGCACGACTTCGCCAAAGGGTCCCTGCAAGCCGTTGAGGTCCTCGAATCCCTCAACGAGCCTACCGAGGGATACAAGCGGCTGGAGGACACGCGGGACGAGATCGCCGAGGCCGAGATCATCGTGGTCTATGGCAACCCGAGGGGCTCCGGCACCACGGACGATATGGAACCGGTATGCGTGTCGACGTCCCGGGCGCCGCGGGACCCGCCGACCCGCTACTCGGCTGAAGACTTCGCGCCCTACCGGGAGGTCGTCTCGTCCATCTACGAGCGCGTGTTCGACCTCGTCGGCGACCGGCCGGTCATCGTGCGAGCGATCGACTTCTACAACCCCGCCATCGCCGACTGGCGGCTCGCCGGTGTCGAGGCGGAGTGCACGGCCGCTTGGGAGGCGTACAACGACACCATCCGCGACGCGGCAACCGCGTTCGACGTCCCGCTCGTCTCGATGTACGACGCCTTCAACGGACCCGACCACTCGGAGGACCCGCGAGAGAAGGGCTATATCGGCAGCGACGGTGCCCACACGTCGCCGGCCGGTCGCGAGGCCATGGTGGCGGCGCTCCACGAGGCCGGATACGAGCCGTTGCATCCCTAGACACTCCGGCTGCCTGCGCCATGGGGAGGCGCTAGCCGCTAGGTGCTGACGAAGCCGCTGGTGTCCACGTCGCCGCCGGGGTCCTTGCCCTTGAACTGGCTCATGAAGAGGTTGTAGTAGAGACCCTTCTCGGCCATCAGCTCGTCGTGGGAGGCCATCTCCACGATGACGCCGCCGTTGACGACCATGATCCGGCTCGAGTCGCGGATGGTGGCCAGGCGGTGGGCGATGGAGAAGCCCGTCTTGCCTTCCATCAGCTTGCGCAGGCCGTCCTGGATGAGCTTCTCCGTGCGCGTGTCGACGTTGGACGTGGCCTCGTCGAGGATCATGATCCTGGGATCGGCGACCATGGCCCGCGCGATGGTGACCATCTGCCGCTGGCCCTGGCTGAGGTTGCTGCCACGGTCGGTCAGCATCGTGTCGTAGCCCTGCGGCAGGTGCTGGATGAACTCGTGGGCGTTGGCCTGCCTGGCGGCCTCGATGCACTCCTCGTCGGTCGCGCCTTCCCGTGCGTACTTGAGGTTGTTCATGACGGTGTCGCTGAAGAGGAAGGCCTCCTGCAGCACCGCGCCCACCTGCTTGCGCAGCGACCGCTGGGTCAGCGAGGCGAGGTCCTGGCCGTCGATGAGGATCTGGCCGCTGTCGATGTCGTAGTAGCGGGTGAGGATGTTGATGATGGTCGACTTGCCCGCTCCGGTCGGCCCGCAGATGCCGATCGATTCGCCCGGCTCGGCCACGAACGTGTTGTGGCGCAGGATCTTGCGGCCCGGCACGTAGCTGAAGTCGACGTCCTTGAACTCGATGTGCCCGCCCTTGAACTCGTAGTCCACCGCGTCGGGGGCGTCGAGCACGGTGGGCTCCTCGTCCATGATCTCGAAGACGCGGCGGCCGCCGGCGATGGCGTTAAGCGTGGTGGCCATGAGGTTGGCGATGTCCGACAAGGGACTGGCCAGCAGGTAGACGAAGCTCATGAAGGTGATGACCGTGCCCAGCTGGATCGAGCCTTCGAAGACCATCAGCGAGCCCACCATCAGCACCAGGGTCACCTGCAGGATGGTCAGCGTTTGCGTCAGCGGGAACTGGACGATGGAGGTGAAGAAGGCGTGCGAGGCCGTGTCGTAGACCCCCTCGGCCAGGTCGTCCTGCTGCTCCGCAGCCCAGAT